>ERZ831773.1105-NODE-1105-length-30971-cov-17.458500_pt1 | contig 30971 bp, 42 predicted proteins | sample MGYA00519696_ERZ831773 | MGnify/ENA primary metagenome ERZ831773 (study PRJEB31850, sample SAMEA3708720) | human gut metagenome | biome: human gut; feature: human-associated habitat; material: faeces | place: China | collected 2014 ...
CTTAAAATCCTTTGGCCATTGCGGCTGTGCGGGTTCAAGTCCCGCTTCGAGTACTATAGTTGCATCCTAAAAAGCTCCATAAGTAATGAACTTATGGAGCTTTTACTTTATTCATGGAGATGTTATCTATATGCAGTTAGTTATGCAATAAGGATAACATTCGCATGCATTGATGGACAGTTCTCTCTATGTTGCTGCAGGTCCTTGATTTTTCCATAGCTTGCTCTTGAGAGACCGGACCTTCTACAATAGGATATACAGCCAGAAAACCTGCATTATTCAGCAATTCGGTTTCATCCACACATCCGGCAATACCAATTACAGGAATATTTTTTCGTTGGGCTGCTTTGAGAACTCCCATAGGGGCTTTTCCCATTATAGTTTGGGCATCCATTTTCCCTTCGCCTGTAATCACAAGATCGGCTCCTTGTAGTTTTTCATTAAAATGGAGAGCATTCAATACAGTATCAATTCCCCGGGATAACCGAGCGTTGAAGAAGGCTATAAAAGCGCCACCCATGCCTCCGGCTGCTCCTGCTCCAGGGGTAGCATCAATATCCTTATATAGGGTTTGGGCAATCAACTGTGCAAAATGCTTCAGTCCTGTGTCTAATATGCGTATTTGTTTTGCATCGGCTCCTTTTTGGGAAGCAAAAATAAATGCGGCTCCTTGTGGTCCGGAAAATGGGTTGTTTACATCGCATGCGATGGTGAATGTACACTTTGCCAGTTTATCTTCCGGGAAATCGTTGCTATCAATCATCTCTATCTTTTGAAGTATTTCTCCTCCATACCCTAATAAATTCCCGGCTATATCCCGGAACTTCATGCCTAATGCCTGCAACATTCCCGTGCCTGCATCATTGGTGGCACTACCTCCGATTCCTATCAGAAATTTCCTGCAACCGTGTTCCAAGGCATCCTGTATTAATTCGCCTGTACCATAAGTGGTTGTTTTCATCGGATTTCTCAGATGGGGTTCAATCAATGTCAGTCCACTCGCGGCTGCCATTTCGATGACAGCAGTTTCTCCATCTCCCAAAACGCCATACCGGGCTTCTATTAACCGCATTAATGGATCGTGCACGTGACACGAATGTATCCGCCCATTTGTTGCACTGACCAGTGCTTCAATTGTTCCTTCTCCGCCGTCCGCTATAGGGAGTTTTATGATTTCGCATTTCGGAAATACTTTTCGAATACCTTTTTCACATGATACAGCTACCTCTGCGGATGACAGGGAACCCTTAAACGAGTCGGATGCAATGATTATCTTTTTCATGCTTGGAGAAAATTGTTTTTATTTAGAAGATGTGATAATAATCATAAGAAGCGTTGAAAATAAAAAGCCGGAATGTAACACGAATCATTCCGGCTTTTGTCCCTAATCAAACCTAATCTAACAAACCTATGAAGCTATTCTGTTGCTGATAACCCGCATTGCTGCAGTGTAATATTCACAGGGGACAGAAAGCAGTATGCAATCTATTCCTTTGTCCTTCATCACCACTTCGATAGATGCAGCCTTTAGAAGGGTTCTCACACTTGCCACTTCCCATGGGCTACCAGCGAATACTTCAACCTGAGAAATCTTTCTACTTACTACCATTTGCTTTTTAGTTATTAAATGAATATGCTGCAAATATAGCAGGTTGTTTTCTTTCAGAAGAGCAATTTTAGTTCATATTATAGCACTTATGTTGCAAACGTTTGCTGATTTGTTGGTTTGGTCAATATTTTATGTACGAATTTTGTATAATTGGGCTATTTCTCATCATTCTTACGGATTTCCACCCGCCGGATTTTGCCACTGATAGTTTTGGGTAATTCATCTACAAATTCAATGACACGTGGATACTTATAAGGAGCCGTTACTTTTTTCACATGGTTCTGGAGTTCTTTTATCAACTCTTCACCTGCACGTTCTTTATAATCTTTTGCCAGCACAATAGTTGCTTTTACCACTTGCCCTCGAATTTCATCGGGTACACCAGTGATGGCACACTCCACTACAGCAGGGTGAGTCATCAGCGCACTTTCTACTTCAAACGGTCCGATACGGTAACCGGAGCTTTTTATTACGTCATCGGCACGCCCTACAAACCAAAGATAGCCGTCTTCATCTTTCCAGGCCACATCACCTGTATAATAGATGCCGTCATGCCATGCTTCGTGTGTACGCGCAGAGTCGCGATAATACTCTTTGAACAGTCCCAACGGTTTACCGTTAGTAGTCCGAATAACAATCTGTCCTTGTTCGCCAGCCTCTACCGAACGGCCTTCATAGTCTATCAGGTCAACATCATATTGGGGGTTAGGGACTCCCATGCTTCCCGGTTTCGGTTCCATCCAGGGGAAGGTGGCAACCGTTAGTGTTGTTTCCGTTTGGCCGAACCCTTCCATCAGTTTGATGCCTGTCAGTTTCTTAAATGTATCGAATACTGCCGGATTTAATGCTTCACCGGCAATCGTGCAATATTCCAAGGAAGAAAGATCGTATTTGGTCAGATCTTCGTGAATCAGAAAACGGAAGATTGTGGGAGGGGCACAAAGTGAAGTAACATGGTAGTTTTGTATTTTCTCCAATATGTCGGCTGGAGTAAACTTCTCGTGGTCGTAGACGAAAACATTAGCTCCGGCTATCCATTGTCCGTACAGCTTTCCCCATACAGCTTTTCCCCAACCTGTATCGGCGATGGTGAGATGAAGGCTGTTCTCTTTCAGATTGTGCCAGAAACTACCGGTGACAATATGTCCCAACGGATAGGTGAAATCATGTGCAACCATTTTGGGCTCACCGGTCGTTCCGCTGGTGAAGTACATCAAAGAGATATCATCGTTGGAGTTGGGATGTTCCGGTTTAGCGAAAGGGGCTGCATCTTTAATGCCTTGATGAAAATCTTCGAATCCTTCTGCTATTTCAGGGCCAACACTTACCAAATGTTTCACTGTAGGAGAGTCCGGCATGGCATCTATGATATGTTTAGTAATAACCTCTTCTCCGGCTGCTACGATCATCTTTATATCGGCTGCATTGCAGCGATATACGATGTCTTTCTTGGTTAGCAGGTGGGTGGCAGGGATAACAACGGCTCCCAGCTTATGCAAAGCGATGATGCTGAACCAAAATTCGTAACGTCGTTTCAATATCAGCATGACCATATCACCATGTCCGATGCCCAGACTTTGAAAGTAGGATGCTGTCTGATCTGTATATTGTTTTATATCCGCAAAAGAGAACTGGTGTTGTTCACCTTTATCATTGGTCCATAACAAAGCCGGTTTGTCTGGCTGTTCAGCAGCCCAGGCATCTACTATATCGTATCCGAAGTTGAAGTTTTCCGGAACATTTATCTTTAAGTTCTTGACAAAATCTTCCTGTGAACTGAAGGAAGTTTGCGATAAAAATCTATCTATCATTTTCTTCATTTAAATAATTACATGATTACTGCCAGAAAACGCACTGTTTTTCCATCCAGTGCTTTCATTCCATGGGGCAGTTTTGAGTTGAAGTACAAGCTGTCTCCTTCGTTTAGTATCAGGTCTTTTCCATCTATGCTGATCATCATGCGACCTTCAAGTACCAAGTTGAACTCCTGGCCGCCATGGCTATTATAGTGTATCGGTTCGTTGTCCGGTTTTGGTTCGACAGTTACGATAAACGGGTCGGCGTTTCGGTTCATAAAGCCCGCCGCTAATGATTGGTATTTATACGCCTTGGTACGTTCTATACTGGTTCCTTTACCTGCACGTGTCAGGAAATAGCTGCTCATCTTAGGCTCTTCTCCGAACATCAGAGCATCAAGAGCTATGCCGTATTTACGTGCGATTTTTTGCAGCATACTTACTGAGATGTCGTAATCTCCGGTTTCTGCAAGACGATATTCTTCCGCTGAAATCTCACAATCACGGGCGATGTCTTCAGCTGTCAGTTCAAGTACGTCACGTAGTCCACGCAGACGTTCTGCTATTTGTTTAATTTGGTCGTCCATATAAATTTAGTGTTTAGTGATTAATGTTTTTGTTTTTTGTGATTAAAATTAGATAATCACTATCTTGATGCTTTCATTGCTTTAATAATGGCAGAGGTAAATCCATTATGCTCTAACTCATTGATACCTTTGATTGTAATTCCGCCGGGAGTAGTCACTTTGTCAATCTCTACACTCGGATGGGTATCGTTGTTCAGTATCAGTTCGGCAGCCCCTTTTACAGATTGTGCAATCATATCCATGGCATCCGACGGGCGGATTCCCATTTCAATACCTGCTTGCATAGCAGCCTGAATATATTTCAGTACATAAGCAATGCCACAAGAGGTTAGAGCAGTAGCTGCTTCCAGCTTGTCCTCAGGCAAAATCATAGCCATCCCCATCTCACTGAAGAGGTTGACCATCAGTGTTTCCAGATCGTGTCCGGCATTTCGTGAAGCTATCAGTGTCATACTTTGTAGTTCGCTGATAGCTGTATTGGGGACAATACGGAACATGGGCATCTCTGGTTCAACGACATCATGCGCCAATTGTTCGAAGCTGATTCCGGCTGCAACGGAAACGAGAATCTGTTTGCTTTTTAGTTTCATTTCGCGGAGCACACTTCTGATTAGCCAGGGTTTCACGGTCAAAATCACAATATCAGCACCGATAGCAGCTTCTGCATTATTGCGAGTGGTAGTGATAGAAGGGAATTCTTTTTTCAACGCTTCCAGTTTTCCGGCACTGGGGTTGGACACTATAATATCGGAAGCCGAGATCAGCTTGCCTTTTGCCAGTCCGCAGGCAATGGAGCCTCCCATATTTCCTGCACCAATGATAGCTACTTTCATATTTTATAATTATTTAGTCTGTTTCTGACAAAGGTATAAGTAAAAAGTGAAAATACGAGCAAACGTGGCAGGTATTTTCACTTTTTCACTTTCCTTATAAGGATGCTGATTATTAACCGAGTACTTTTCTTAGCCGGACAAGGAATTCATCGGCTTCTGCCTTGCTGAGGCAGAGAGGAGGTAGCAAACGGATTACATTCGTACCACTGGCACCGGTAAATACTTTTTGTTCGTGAATCAAGCGGTTGCGGATTTCCTTTACCGGTTGGTCGAACTCCATTCCGATCATAAGTCCGCATCCGCGAACTTCTTTGATTTCTCTGAATTTTTTCAATTCTTCTAACAGATAGGTACCGATGTCGGCTGCATTTTCTACCAACTTTTCCTGTTCAATGACATCCATCACCGCCAGTGCAGCGGAGCAAGCCAGATGATTGCCACCAAAAGTAGTCCCGAGCATGCCATATACCGGTGTGAATATCGGGCTGATCAGTACTCCTGCCATGGGAAATCCGTTTCCAATACCTTTGGCAACAGTGATTATGTCAGGTTTGATTCCGGCATACTGGTGGGCAAAGAATTTGCCACTACGTCCGTAACCGCTTTGTATCTCGTCTAAGATCAGGATTGTGCCGTTGTCAGTGCAGGCTTTACGAAGTTCCTGCAGGAATTCGGTTGTTGGTATTTTGATACCGCCTACTCCTTGTATGCCTTCAATAATGACAGCACAAACATCTCCTTTTGCCAGTTCGGCTTTCATCGCCTCCGTATCGTTTAGCGGAAGGTAGGTTATATGCCCGTTGGCATTGATCGGAGCTATAATTTTAGGATTATCTGTAGCTTCTACCGCCAGCGAAGTACGCCCGTGAAAAGCTTTGCCGAAAGATATTACTTTGGTCCGTCCGTTATGGAACGAGGCCAATTTCAGTGCATTTTCATTTGCTTCGGCACCACTGTTGATCAGGAATAGGGAGTAATCTTCATATCCGGATAGTTTTCCAAGACGTTCGGCTACCTGTTGCTGTAACTTGTTGATTACAGAATTTGAATAGAAGCCCAGTGTTGCCACTTGCTTGCTAATCATGTCAACATAATGCGGGTGGGCATGTCCGATCGAGATGACAGCATGTCCTCCGTAGAGATCCAGATATTTCGTGCCGTTTTCATCCCAAACGTGACAACCTTTTCCTTTTACTATGTTTATATCAAAAAGGGGATATACGTCAAATAGGTTCATTGCTTTTTAGAATGCAGAGGGTTTAAGGCGCAGGCCTACCGTCTCCTCCAGATTAAACATCAGGTTCATGTTATGGACTGCCTGCCCGGATGCACCTTTCAACAGATTGTCAATACAAGAAATGATCAATAGTTTATCACCGTGTTTTTCCAGGTGAATCAGACATTTATTGGTATTTACTACCTGTTTCAGGTCTATGTTTTTGTCTACGATGTGTACAAACGAGTCTTTGGAATAATATTCCTCATACATGCGTACAATTTCCTCTAATGCTACCTTTGTTTTTACGACTAAAGTAGCAAAAATACCGCGGGGAAAATCACCCCGGTAAGGGATGAAGTCAATTTCTGAATCAAAACTATTCTGTAATTGTTTCAGTGATTGCCTGATTTCGGGAACGTGTTGGTGTTCAAAAGCTTTGTACACGCTCATATTATTGTTTCGCCAACTGAAATGACTGGTGGCTCCAGGTTTTACTCCTGCTCCTGTGCTTCCTGTAATAGCGTTTACCATTACATCTCCGTTTAGCATCAGATGTTTTGCCAATGGAAGTAATCCTAATTGGATACAAGTAGCAAAGCATCCCGGATTGGCTACATGTTTTGCTGTGCAGGTTGCACGGCGATTTAATTCCGGCAGGCCATAAATAAAGTCATGATCCGGTGAAGCAATGCGGTAGTCCATTGATAAATCAATGATTTTCAGATCCTCCGGAATGTTGTGACTTTCTATAAATTTCTTTGTATCTCCATGGGCGGTACAGAAGAAAAGCACATCGATGTCTTCTAACGGGAGTTCGTCGGTAAAGACCAGATCGCACTCTCCGTAAAGTCCTTCATGCACATCGGTAATTTTGTTTCCGGCATTACTGGTACTGTTAACGAATATGATTTCGGTTTCGGGATGGTTGATAAGCAGGCGGATAAGTTCGCCTGCCGTGTATCCTGCTCCGCCAATTATTCCTGCTTTTATCATACTTCTTCGTCTTTATGGTTAGCATAGTAAACACGTAGCGGGGTAGAAGTTACTTTGATGAAGCCTTTAGCGTCTTCGGCTGTCCAACCCTTTTGCATTTCTCCATATTCACCAAATTTGGTTTTTACCAGATCGTCTTGTGACTCTACACCAACGGTGGAGAATGACAAGGGGCGGAGTTCAAGGATTGCAGTACCGTTTACATTGCGCTGAGATTCCTGTAGCATTGCTTCAATATCACGCATTACCGGTTCCAGATACTGGCTTTCGTGAAGGAACATGCCATACCAGTTGGCTACTTGGTCTTTCCAATATTGTTGCCATTTGCTCAGCGTATATTTTTCGAGGAACCGGTGTGCGCCGATGATAAGCATCGGGGCAGCTGCTTCAAATCCAACACGTCCCTTAATGCCGATGATGGTATCCCCTACGTGCATATCACGACCAATACCGTAAGCTGCACCTATTTCTTCCACCTTCTGGATGGCTGCGATCTTGTCTTCAAAGACTTCACCGTTTACAGCATGAAGCTCACCGTTTTTAAATTCAAGACGCAGTAGTTCGCTACCTTCTTTGGTGACTTGTTTCAGATAAGCTGTTTCGGGCAATCCCTGTGCGCTGTCCAGAATTTCTCCTCCACAGATGGAAGTACCCCATAATCCAACGTTATAAGAGTATTTCAGCTTCGTAAAGTCGGCTTCGAAACCATTTTTGTTCAGGTAATCGATTTCTTCTTGACGACTTAGGGCCATATCACGAGTCAGCGTAATGATTTCTACCCCCGGAGTCATGACAAGGAAAGTCATGTCAAAGCGAATCTGGTCGTTTCCTGCTCCGGTAGAACCATGTGCAATGGCTTCTGCGCCAATCTCCTTGGCATAACGTGCAATGGCCAGTGCCTGGAAGATGCGTTCGGAGCTAACAGAAATCGGGTAAGTGCCATTACGCAGTACGTTGCCGAATATCATGTATTTCAAACTCTTTTCGTAGTATTCCTGAGTGACATCGAGGGTGACATATTTCACAGCACCCAGTTTGTAGGCATTCTCTTCGTTCTGCTTCAGTTGTTCTTCGCTGAAACCGCCTGTGTTGGCGCATGCAGCGTACACTTCATATCCTTTTTCTTTAGCCAGGTACATTACAGTGAACGAGGTATCGAGACCTCCGCTGAATGCAACCACTACTTTCTTTTTCTGTTCCATAGTGCTGTATTTTTTAAATGTTATTTCTTTCTTGTTCCTTTTTAATGTTATGCGGATCTGCCGGATCATATAGCATGGCGGTGCAAATACAGAATTTACGATTCTTTGCCACCAGGATTTCATGGTTAGTGCAACCTTCACATCCTTTCCAGAAAGCTTCGTCATCGGTCAGTTCATTAAATGTGACCGGTACATATCCCAGTTCCGTGTTCATTTTCATCACGGCCGCACCACTGGTCAAACTGAATATTTTAGCTCTCGGCCATCGTAGACGAGCCAACTGAAAAGAGGCCTGTTTGATACGTTTGGCCAATCCTAATCCCCGGAAGTCGGGATGTACAATCAATCCCGATGTAGCAACGTATTGTTTGTTTCCCCATGATTCAATATAAGTAAATCCGGCAAACACATCTCCACTGAGGGCTATGATTGCTTTTCCTTCTTTCATTTTGGTGGCTACGTACTCATGTGTACGTTCTGCTATTCCGGTTCCGCGTACTTTTGCTGCGTTTCTGATTGTCTCCAAAATAGTGTCAACGTAAACCTCATGCGAGGCGTCGGCTACCATAACATCTATTTGTTGAGTGTCCATTTTTGATTTAGTGTAGAGTATAATTGTTGTTAGTTAGTTGATATTCGGAATAATGAGAGACAAGAAACTTCGTACGGCAGTGGGAGTCACTCCTTCGCGCAGCACCAGCATGATGGTATCGTCTCCGGCAATCGTTCCCAGAATGGTATCCGACTCACGGTTATCAATGTCGTAAGCCATGCTGCTCGCGTATCCGGGGCGGGTTTTGATTACTGCAATATTTCCGGAGAACTGAAGGGAGATGAATCCGTTATTCATTAACATTTCACTGGCACTTTGGTCGCCAACCCGTTTGTACATGATGTCATTGGGCAATACATATACATATTTGCCATTCATGCTGGCAGCTTTGGCTACTTTCAGTTGTTTCAGGTCACGTGAAAGAGTGGCTTGTGTCAGTTCGAATCCTTCCTGTCCTAATTCTTGCAAGAGTTCTTCTTGTGAACCTACTTCTTTACTGGAGATAATCATTTTTATGGCATCTAACCGGTTTGCTTTCTTCTTCATCTTGTATAATTATTCTAAGAATGGCGCAAAAGTATGCAATAATTTGGAGATAGTATGCATAAAAGGCTGTTTTTTTACTCTTTTTATACATAAACATAGCATATGTTGTGGAAATATGCAGAAATAGTAGCATGAATATATCTATGCTTGAATGGTTATGTAGTTTTTATGAATTGCTGAATTCTGATTAGAAGCGATATATAAATAAGGTGAAGATATATTTCTATGGAATCAGAACTGATTGGGAGGTGGATAGTTGTATGGAAAGGAAGATTAGGAAAACTGTTGTTTTTAATATAATTCAATTATTCCTCTAAAAAAAACAGACAAGCCGCTCAATTTGAACGGCTTGTCTATGCGAATGTCGGAATGAGGCGACTTGCAACCTACTTTTCTATACTTTTCCTTATTTTGTTGAAATAGATACATATATGGTGTAAATCAGTAATTTATAAACAACGCCTCAACGAAGAATGATAAAGATAAAATAAGAAAAACAAAGGTTTTACCGAACAAAAACCGAACAATGATTGCTTTTGTTCGGTTCATTCATTATCTTTGCTAATGGATTTAAAAGCATAGCATAATGAAGAACATTAAGTTTATGATTAGGAATATGGAGGCAGAAACGGAACAGACTATATGTGTCGTTTCGTATTTTGGCAAATCTACCATGATGTATGCCACGCCTCTAAGAATAGAACCTCTGTTTTGGGATGAAAAGAAGGAGTGCGTTAAAAATTCAAAGTATTGTACCAATAAGGACGAAATAAACGGTGCGCTTAAAAGTATAGAAGCAAAAATCAATTCTTTCATAGCCGAATCGACTACTAAAGGTGAATTGATAACTAAAGATACTCTCAGAAATCTTCTCGATACTCATTTCGGTAAAAAGATAGCTGCTGCATACGACTTTCATTCTTTCTTTGAGGAGTTCATTCGGTTATGTGATACAAGGGTAAGCCCACGAAGAGGGGGGCAGACTATTGACTATAAGACAAAGCGTGAGTATGCTCGTACTTACTACTATATCCAAGAATACGAGAAGAAAAGAAAAGTACGATTAGAGTTCCGAAATATAAATCAGTCTTTCTTTAATGACTTTGTTGCTTTCCTGCAAGAGCTTGGTTTGAGTACTAATACTATTTGGCACAAAACGGTAAGTCTTAAAGCTGTGATGAAAGCTGCCAATGAACAGGAACTAACCGATAATACTAAATACCAGCTATTCAAAAATGTGTCAGAGGAAAGTCAAGCTATTGCTCTAAGTGAGGATGAACTTGATATGCTTGCACGTTTTGACTTTTCACATTCTGCCCGATTGGGGCGAACACGAGATTTATTTCTTGTTGGCTGCTGGACCGGGTTGCGGTTCTCTGACTTTACCCGTATAAGAGAGGAAAATATCAAAGATGGAATGATAACTATTCAGCAACAGAAAACAAATGAGTTTGTTACTATCCCTTTGCATCCGATATTCCTTCGCATTTGGGAAAAGTATAACGGTCATCTTCCGGGTAATATAAGCAATCAGAAATTTAATGATAATTTGAAAGATGTATGTAGGGAAGCCGGGTTAACGGATCATGTGATGAAATCAATAACCAAAGGCGGCAAGAAGCAAACGACTGTGTACGAGAAATGGCAACTTGTTTCATCTCATACAGCCCGGAGAAGTTTTGCTACCAATCTGTATAAATCCGGATTCCCTTCAATCTCAATCATGCAGATAACCGGACATAAGACAGAAAGTAGCTTTCTGAAATATATCAAAGTGACTAAAGAAGAACATGCCAAGATGCTAATGATGCACTGGCAAAAGAATGGTAATCTATTAAAAGTAATGTGATATGGGACGATTTACAGAAAGATGTATTGAAAATCTATTAGGAGAACTTCAAGTATATGCGGAGAGAGCAAACGAAGCAATGTCTTTAATTGTTGATAATTTCCAACTTACCTATGACGCGCAAGAAGATACAGTTGATTTAACACGAATTGAGCATCCCGATTGGTACGGCAATGATTTTGAAAAGGAATGTAAAGTAAGGTTGGAATCATACGAGAGTATTATAAACGATGATATAGACAAACAGTTTGAAAATTACTTTGATTTAGTTGAATCGTATTTTAGCGAATTTGAAGATGAAAAAAGATATACGCTTTTGCGCAAACTGATGAAATCAAGTTCTCTTTTCCTGCAGCATCAATCGTTAGTATTATATGATTTTATATACGATTTTAAAGAGCAAGATTGTGAACTAAGGGAAACGTTTGAGGAGGGTTGCGCAAACTTCGCTCTTTGTATAATTGACGATTTTTATAGCTTCATACGTGAAGTTGTAGATTTATGCAAAGTTTACAAAATCGATGCTTATGAGATTGCTGTGGGGCTATTCCCGACATCAAAAGACATTGAACTATCATTGTTTGATAAGGATTATATTGCGGAGGAGGATGGGGCAAAGGATCCAATCTGGAAAAACGGAATTACTATGAATTGGAAAGGGCAAAACAATGTATTGACAGATATGTTTAGACAAGCAAAAAACAAGGGATATTTAACTAATTCAATTCCTGACATAGCAATATTTTTAAAAGAGAATTTTAGTTGTTTTGCTAATACTAAGTTATCTACCATAGAAACTCAACTAAAAAATAATAGTTCAAGTGCGAACGCTTTCCCAAAAGAAGAAAAACGCATAAAAATAGACAACTAAATTATATACCATTTTATATACGGTATAGATAAAGAGCATAAGAACAGCCAATTTTGCATCCATAAGAACTAAAAATAAGTAACTTATGGATGCAATTTCTTTATCTCCCAATGCAATGCTTATTCAAGGTGCAACGATGAATGATCTTGAAAGCATGATGAGCCGCTTACTTGACAAAAAGCTGGCTGACATAATAGAATCTACTCCCAAAGTAGAAGAAGGTCCTAAAGATGGACTTCATAAACGTAAAGATGCGGCTAAAAGGCTGCAAGTTTCACTTCCTACTTTAGATGCATGGACGAAAGCGGGTATAATCAATGCCCGGCGGATTGGTACACGTGTCTATTATACAGAGAAAGATATTAATGATGCTTTAAAAAAGGTATCTAAATAAGAAAGGAGTTGCCCTTATGACTAAGCAAAAGAACAACTCCAAATATCTTGGGCACGATTATACGAACAAAAGTACTGATTCCGCACGACTTATCCAATCAGTACGCAAACTATTTTCGTCCGGTGGCAAGTTTACCGCTAAGGAACTCAATTCTTTGGCAGGGACGAACGATGCCCGGAAGCTTATCTCCGTCCTTCGTCACAAAGAAGGTTGGCAAATAGAGGATTGCCGTTTATCCAATGGCTGTAAACTCTATTGGCTGGCAGAGAAAGGAGGTTCTAATGAGTGAAGAAATAAAAAAGATTCTTTCTGAGTTCGACCAAAAGCCGGAACCGGATATACCCCCCGATATAATGACCGCCATTAAAGGCAGCCGGCTTGATTTGTCACTCAATATCCCCGATCCTCAGATGTTGGTATCAAAAGGAGACTTACCAGTATGCACACGGGGCAACTTCTCATTCGTCATTGGGCAACCCGGTTCAAGAAAGAGCTTTCTATGTTCTGGAATATCCGGTGCATTTATGAGTGAATCCGGATGTATGGGTTTGGATAATCCCAACGGGACCGGTAGGTTACTTTGGATTGACACTGAGCAAGCAGCCGGACACGTTGCAAAGATCGGGCGAAGGCTTCACCGTATCGCAGGTTTACCTACAAATGTAAATTCGGAAAATATCATCATCCACATGCTTCGAGAATATCAACCACCAATGAGGCATAAGATTTTTAAAGCGTGCATGAATCTATACCATCCGGATTTTGTAGTTCTTGATGGAGTGAGTGATCTTATTGCCGATCCGAATAGCTCCGAACAATCTACTGCTATTATAAATGACTTGATGGCTTTTACCAAAGAATATGATTGCCATATTCTAACAGTCATTCACGCCAATATAGGAAGCGAGAAAGCCCGTGGACATTTGGGAGCGGAAGCATTGAGAAAGTGCGAGACGGCAATCTTTGCAGAAGCTGACGGAGATATAACCATATGCAAATGGGCTAAGACAAGAGATATGCGTCCTGATGAATTTGCTTTCACCATTGTAGAAGGGTTACCTATAGCGAGTAACTATGCCGGTAAGCAGTCGAAAGTAGACAAGCTGAAACAAACGATCACCGATTCGATGCCGAAGTTACCGAATACGATTTCTTATTCAGACCTGTGTACTAAGATTATGGAGATAGGAAATATCAAAATTGATGCTGCTAAGAAAAAGGTGTCTGCTGCTACTGAGAAGAAGTTAATTATCAAAAATGAGGTAGGCATGTACCACCTTCCAACCATTGATGATAAGCCCTCTGATTTACCTTTTTAGGTGGTGGAATGTACGCAGGTGTACAGGGCTATCTATATATATAGCCCTATACACTTACACCAAATACACCGTATATACACTGAATTTACACCAAATATACACCTGTTTTATAGTGTATTTTACACATGCCAAAAAAACAGGTGAAATACACCTACTTTTTGATGTATGAATGAAACTAAATATCACCTACAAAAATACGCCGGAATGAGTACCCGGCACACGTGCCCTCAATGCGGACACAAGAAAGAATTCACTCTTTATGTTGATGAAAGAAATAACCCTATTGATGAATCGTGCGGACGTTGCAACCGGGAACGTTGCGGCTACCACTTGACACCGGCAGAGTATTTCAAGGAACACCCAACGAATGACCGGACCGACTTCGCAACATGGAAGCAACCGGAACCGGTTAAAGTGATCCCTGTATCTTATTTGCCCTCAACACTATTAGTAGCAGATACACACCGGGCTAAAAACAATCTATTCCAGTTCATGGCTAAAGAGTTTGGAAATGATGAGGCAAACCGTGTCTTTAATGCCTATCGTGTAGGAACATCCCGACACTGGAAGAATAACGACGGCTTAGCAACTACCTTTCCTCAGATTGACGATAAAGGTCGGCTGTGTCAATTGAAAGTAATGGCATATAATCCCACCACTGGAAAACGAATGAAGAAACAGGATCAGGCGGGGTTATGGAGCGACAAGGCTCAAAAGTACATCCATGACTCCCGACCGATGGATAAAATTTGGTTCGCCGGCAAAACTCTTCTCGGAAACTATGAAGCCAACCTACAGCAGACTTTCTTTGGTTGCCACTTGATTAAAGAGGCTTCTCGTGTGGGAATTGTCGAAAGTGAGAAGTCAGCCCTTATATGCTCTGTCTTGATGCCGGAAATAACTTGGATAGCAACAGGCGGATGTAATGGGTGCAAATGGACGGCATCAGCCGTTTTTCAGCCGTTAATCGGTAAAAGGGTAGTCTTATACCCCGATAGTGGGATGTTCGCTAAATGGGAAGAAAAAGCGGCAATACTACGAAATGGCGGTGTAGATGCGACAGTCAGTCGGGCGTGTGAAGGCCTGCCGCACAACTGGGATGTCGCCGATGTACTTCTCAGAGAACGCCACGCAAAAAGAGGAATGACCGTTGGCGAAGTTCTTGCTTATGCCACCGAGATAGGAGTTATTAACCAAATCCATGTAAACGTATGATTCAATTAAGAAAATACCAAAACAATATAGCCATACAAGCCGCCTATAAACTGGTGGCATTCGGCTGCTGTTACCTGTCTATGGAATGCAGGACCGGAAAAACCATTACTGCACTATCTGCTGCCGACAACTTCGATGCACAAAGTGTACTGTTCATTACCAAGCTGAAAGCTATCCCATCCATCAAAGCGGATTATGAGGCGTTGAAACCTGTAAACTTCCAACTGGACGTTATCAACTACGAGAGTGCGCACAAGGCAAAGGGAAAGTACGACCTTGTGATTATTGATGAAGCTCACTCGCTGGGTGCATACCCCAAACCAAGCAAACGAACTCAGGAGATAAAGACCATTTGCGAGGGTCTGCCTGTACTTTATCTATCCGGTACACCGTCTCCTGAAAGCTATTCACAGTTATATCACCAATTCTGGGTATGTTCATCCTCTCCGTGGAAGGAATACAAGACTTTCTACAAGTGGGCAAAGGTCTATGTAAACGTAAAGCAGAAGAAGGTGAACGGTTATTTAATCAACGACTACAGCCATGCGGACAAAGCGAAGATAGACCGGGACACAAAAGACTTGTTCATCAGCTACTCACAGGAACAAGCCGGATTTGAGGTGAACATAAACGAGCATATACTATCAGTACCAATGAATGACCGGACCGGGCGATACATAAAATCCATGCGTGATAACCTGATGGTAGAAATAGATGGTAATGCCATTTTAGGCGACACTCCGGCTAAGTTACTCACCAAGCTGCATCAGTTATCATCCGGTACGGTAATTGCTGAAAACGGGCTTCATTTGACATTTGATAAAAGCAAAGCTGAATTTGTCCGTAAGCAGTTCGCAGGGAAGAAGGTCGCACTATTCTATGTGTACCAATCGGAAGCGGAGCTTTTGCAGTCTGTTTTCCAGAACTGGACGGATAGCCCGGAAGTGTTTCAATTATCAACGGATAAGGTTTTTATCTCACAGGTTCGCCGGGCACGTGAAGGAGTTCGACTTGATACGGCTGATGCTTTGATATTCTTCAATCTGGAGTTCAGTTTCCTGTCATACGAGCAGGGACGAAACAGGCTTGTATCGAAAGAACGTACTGTACCGGCAGATGTTTATTTCCTCTGCTCTGATTGTGGTATTGAAAGCAAGATATTGGAGGCAGTACACGGAAAGCAGGACTTTACCCTTTCATGGTTCAACAAGAAAGCGAGATAGTCATGGCAGAACTGGAAAGTAAAATACAGGCCCGTATTATCAAAAGACTGGAGGCGCAAGGCTATTACGTGGTAAAACTGATTCTCACGAATAAAAACGGGATTCCTGATTTATTGGTACTCAAGGAAGGTAAAGCCTTTTTCGTAGAGGTGAAGCGGCCTGGTGAAAAGCCTCGACCGTTACAAGAATACCGGATGAATGAGTTACGAGAATTGGGCTTTATATGTGAAGTGTGGAAAGAATAGATTCAAATAAGGCGATTTAAGCCTTTTATTCTTGCGAGGCGATAAGATATTCGTCTTTGCGGAAAAAGTCGCTAATTTATAAAACGTGATAAGAATATGGAAAGATTGCAGACTATTAAACCTTCACTATTGAAGGATAAATTTAAAAAGTACGGTGATACCTTTGAACTGGTAGCCAAAAACGAAAGCAACCGGATGTATTGTTACCGAAGAACGACACCGGAAGGAATTGTGTATTTTGAAGTGTTCCGGTCTAATCTTGGTAAAGATGAAAATGGAAGATCCTATGAGTACTATCCAAGAGATTCACAGTTTGGTGCAACTGCATGGTGCATTCGTGATAGTGAACACGCACAAAAGAAGATTCAGAAGTATATGCAAATGCCATAAGCAAATAGGGCTTGTGTTTAAGCCGCTTTCTTTTCAAAGTGGAACAATGTATCATTTGAATAGCAAAATGGCTAAAATCACAAACAAGATAAGAATAGAGCGATATTTTAGATCAATATTAATTTTAAAAAGAACAGAATCATGGAAACAAAAACAGTATTTGGAACAGAAACTTATCAAGCAGAAATTCTTCTCTCAGAAAAAACAAACGATGAAGGCAAGAAGGCTGAGGGTATTTCTTTGCAACTGTTTCAGGGTGGAAAAATAAAGTTGGAGAACGGACAGTTGGTGTCTATTGAATTATCAAAAGAAGATGCCAAAGAGTTAGCAATCCAGCTTTTGAAAGTAAGTTCCGAGCCGGTTCCCCAGCGTGGTGGGCTTTCAATTGACAATTATGGCGAATGGGGATTTACCCTATATCACGCAACGGAAGAAGGAGGCAAGCTCTGTGATGAACCACTTGTCTGTATTGATGGCGTTCAGACGGATGATATTCCCGAAGATGGAAGTATATCTATATGCCTTACAAACAAATCGGCAAGAGATATGATTTCGGGGCTGGCAACAATCGTATAACATAACTCCGGGTAGGTCTGCTTCGGATGATCTACCCGGTTACTAAATCAAACTAAAGTAGTAAAATGGGTAGAAAGAAAAATGACGGAAAAGGGCGGTTGGGTGGTAGGGCCAAAGGAACGCCGAACAAAATATCAGGTACGGTAAAAGAATGGATTCAAGCAGTAATAGACAACAACAAAGAACAGTTTGAAGATGATTTGCAATCACTTGAACCCAACGAACGAATCAAGGTTATTTCCAATCTGTTTCAGTATGTTGTGCCTAAAGCCTCTACCGATTCAGATGATGATATCCCTGCAAATATCAAAGAGGGTATCAAGGTATCGGAATGGATTAAAAGTAAAATTAAAAAGGAGGACTAAAATGAGATTTACACCTACAAAAAAAGAAGATTGGTTACAATCACTCAAGTTAAACGAAGACTATCAAAAATTCAATGATGAGCAATTATCAAACATTTACGAAGCGATGGTAGAAGAAGCAAATAGAGGTATGATAGCCGCAGCAGCTTTGGGAGGCAAATGGGAACCGGGCGAACCTGATTACAATCTATTGAAAGCAAAGAATATTTCCAACGCTCCAGCCGAAAGACTTGTGCAGGTATTCAAAGAACTATATTCAGAGTACGAGAAGAATCTCCGTAATATGTTCAATGATTCCAGAACCGAGCTAAGTATATCGCCTCAACAGGTGGCAGAAGCGTTGCACCGATACGGGCTGAGTGAATATGCCTCACAAGTCTATATTCTTTTCGGTGGTATGTATGCCGGATGTGCCTACAACATAAAGAATGTGATTCAGGATGTCAAAGGATGGGTTGCCGCCTATCGTATGGCAGACGAATTGAACGTTGATGTATCAGAAATTGAACCACAAAAAGCATTAGAGTACTATAAAACCCAAAAATCATGAATCATAGAATAATCAGATTAGCAGGTAGGAGCTATGTAATATGCGGCTTCACCCCTTCAACTACAAAGAGAGTAATATCAACGCTCAGAGGATTAGACGTACAGGAATTGAAAGATATTCCTGATTCAGTCCCGGTTATGGTAAATGCTATTTCAATAGCTATTTCAGGAAGTGGCATTTTAAGCCGATTTAAAGCGATGTTCATTCGCAAGCGACTAACTAATCATGCGGAAGTAGAAAGTTTGCTGGAAGCAACGGAAAATGTTATAGGGATGATTCCTACTGATGAGTTCTACACACTATCAACAATTACCAATCAATTCAAAAAAGTAATCGTAAAATGAAAAACAATGCAGCAAAAATAGTAGCCGATTCTCTATTGGGAACGTACTACAAGGAAGTAAAGTTAGGTAAGTTCACATACAGAATCTACCAGCCGACAATCAAAGATCTTTTGAATATCCTCAATGATTCAGGGGTAAGTATCAACGAAGGTATGAAACGTATGGAATTGATTGCGCAAATGCCGGAACACGTAGAAGAGTGTGCCCGTGCAATTTCTTATGCTGTTTCTATCAACAAGCCCGAAGTTTATCGTAAAATGGCATACCAATATATCACCCATTATGCCACGATGGAGCAGATAGTAAATGCTTTCGTTGTATTATCCGGTGTGATTAATGGGAAAGAACTCTTTGATAGCGTAAAAATGGATAAATTTCGCTCAAAGAACGGAACAGCAGAAACAATAGGTGCAAATTCTATCTTTGGTGCAATGGGTTCATTGATGGATAGCCTTCATTTAACATACAAAGAAGTTTTTGAAGTGATTCCTTACCCTTGTTTGTTGATGATGAACGCTGATAAGTTACGAGTGTTGGGAGCTGGGGAAGATAAATTGGTAGAAGTATCAACGGAGGAATTTTTCAGAATGAGAGCAGAAAGGAGGGGTAACAATGGCTGATTTATGGTTTAAGATTCGGGCTGATGTGTCAGAACTTGATAAAGCCTATAAAAGACTTGCTGAGATTGAAAAAATGGTTGCCAGCTTCAATAATAAATTATCAAAATCAGAACCGGGTGGTAAAGCATTTAAAGAGATTAGCAAACAGCTTATTTCTTTAGAAAAGCAGCATGAACAAACTTTAAAGAAAATAGCTTCACTTGAAACAGCCAGTCAAAACCATGCTCAAAAAGAAGTAGAGAACCAATGTATCATATCTCAGGCTATAAAAGAAGCTGTTTCCTCCGAAAAGCTAAAACAAGAAACTTCAAAAGCGTCTATTCAAAACTCAAAAGCGCAAATAGAAGCTATAAAATTAGAGTTGGAGGAATTGAAGAAAAGAAGAGCCTTTGATAATGATGCAAAGAAACGAGCTGTATCGGAAGAAGAAGTAACAAGAATCCTGAATACTCAGGTAAAATCTATCCGGCAGGCAGAAGAGCAAAACAAACGTTTGCGTATAGCTGTGAAAAACGTAATCGGAGAAGATAAGGAAGCTAATCAATTACGTGCTACCATGAACAACCGAATACAGAAAAATACGGAGTTCATAAAGCGCAATACAGATGCTTTTGTCCGTCAGAAAATGACAATCGGGCAATATAAGCAGGAAATAAAACAGGCTTTTGCCGAACTTCAAAAGGGCGGTAATACCATGAATAACGTAAAGTCTATAGCAAATGGGCTTTCAGGTGTGCTGAAAACAAAAGTATCGGGAGGGTTATCCAGCGTTAGGGATGGCGTAAGCACAATGATAAAGGGTTTTGTTGGTGCGCAGGCTGTTATCAGTGGCTTTCAAAAGATGGTGGATGCTATAAAGTCCGGAGTCCATTCAATAATTGATTTTGAAGCAGCAAATTCAAAGTTGGCAGCTATTTTAGGAGAAGCGAAAACCAATATAAACGAATTGATTTATGATGCTAAAAGGTTGGGAGCAACAACACGATATACTGCATCCGAAGCAACAGCCCTTCAAATCGAATTGGCTAAATTAGGCTTTTCCAAAAAAGAAATATTGGATAGTACGGAATACATTTTGAAATTTGCACAAGCTACAGGTGCAGAATTACCGGAAGCGGCAGCGTTGGCAGGTGCATCTATTAGGATGTTTGGTGCTACAACACAAGAAACTGAAAAATATGTTGCTGCAATGGCTGTAGCTACTACAAAGAGTGCATTATCATTTTCTTACCTTCAAACTGCAATGCCTATAGTCGGTCCGGTAGCTAAAGCATTTAATTTCACGATAGAAGATACTTTGGCTTTACTTGGCAAATTGTCTGATGCTGGTTTTGATGCTTCTATGTCCGCTACCGCTACGAGAAATATTATATTAAACTTAGCTGATGCCAACGGGAAGTTAGCCAAAGAATTAGGCGGCAATGTGAAAACACTCCCTGAAATGGTAGAGGGATTAGTAAAATTGAGAGATAAGGGAATAGACCTTGCCTCAACATTAGAACTGACTGATAAGCGTAGTGTAGCAGCGTTTAATGCTTTCCTTTCTGGTGCTGAGAAGATAAATACTCTACGGGAAGCGGTAACTAATGTAGAAGGTGATTTGGCTACTATGGCAAATACTATGACTGATAATGTGCAAGGAGCAATTTTAGGTCTTTCTTCTGCATGGGAGGCGTTTATGCTTTCATTTATGAACTCCACCGGACCGGCTAAAGAGGTAATAGATTTCTTTGCAAAGGGATTGAGGAATATTGCCAGAGATTTAGCTTTACCAGACGAACGCCAAAGTATGCAAAATTCTGAATCAATCAGTTTGCAAAAACAGCAAATGCAGGAATTTGGAGTAATTGACGAAAACCTGAAAAGATTACGGGCACTCTATGATGAGAAAGTAGCTACCGGAATGGATGCAAATCAAGCGGAGATAGAAGCAAAGAAGGAATATCTCCAGTCTTATCGAAAAGAGTTAGAGAAAGAAAATAAGCTCTATGAAGATTTACAAAAAGAGAAACAAGCGACACAGGACAAATATCAAAACGCTTCATTCTGGAAACAGGCGTTATTCTTAGAAAAGACTAACCACCAATATGAAAAACAGATAGACTTGCAAGTTAGTGGTATGGCTCAACTAAAAGGGAGTATGTTCAAAAATGAATCTGTAATTGATGCAGTAGAAAACACACAACTTACACCCCAAAAGACAAAAACATACAAAGTTAAACCGGAATTTAAAGTATCTGATTATGTAGATGCGCACCAGCACGTTAAAGAAATACAGAAAGCAGCACAGGCAGTTAAAGATGCTGTTATAAAATCAGAAATAGATATTCAGCAACAACAAATAGACTTGAAAGAAGAAGGCAATGAAAAACAGTTGGCGCAAATCCGGCTTAACTATGATAAACGCTATCAGGAAATTCAGAAGGAAGAACGGGAACTACTTCAAAAGTTACAAGACGAAGAGCGTAAACAGTGGGAAAAGGATAATCCGGACTTTAAAAAGAAGAACCTGCAATTTACATCTACTATTACCTCTTTGACACCAGAACAGAGAGCGCAGTTTGATAAAGAGTATTCCCTTGCATATCAAAAGCAGGAGAAGGACACACAAGCCTTGTTAGATAAGCTATTGGAGAAATACCGTGATTATGATGCCCAAAGAACAGCTATCGAGAAACAAGGTTATGAAGAAATTGCTTACCTTCAATCCAAACGCACAGATATCAATGCAGAAGAAATAGACCGGGCAATCAAAGTAGCGCAGGATAAAATCAAAGAAGGAATCCAGCAGATTAATGACACACAGGCGGAAGCAGCTACTAAAGACAATGATTTCTTTAAATTATTGTTTGGTGATGTTTCCTCTATGTCTTTCGGTGCATTGCAAAACCTAATATCACAAGCTAAACAATTACGTGAGTATCTTTCCGGTAATGGAGATGCCAAAGGAATTACTTTCATTTCCCCTGAACAGTTGAAAGCTATTGAGAAAAGCCCGGCTGAATTGGAGAAATTGAAAAAGGCTCTCGATAAGCTGTTAGGAACGAATAAAGAAGGGAGCAATAACAAATGGGAAGGTATCTTCACTACATTCAAAAAAGGATTTGCAGAGCTTAAAGGAGCTAAAGGCTTTAAAGAGATTTCCGGTGCGATTGGAACAATAAGCGGTGCTGCATCCAGTGCAGCAGGCGAGCTGTCTAAAATGTTTGACGAAATGGGAAACACGGAGGTTGCAGATGCTTTAAGCGGTATGCAACAGGTTATGAGTGCTGTTTCCAATATAGGGGAAGGATTTGCTAAAGGTGGTTTAGTTGGTGGTATTGCAGCAGCAGTAGGCGAAGCGGCTAACTTTATCGGACAGGCTTTTGCCGCCAACTCCCGGCATAAAGCGGCTCTGAAAGAGATAATGAATGAAACCATAGCTCAGCAGAGAGAGTACAATCTTCTTTTGATGCAACAGAATTTAGAGTACGAGAAGGCTACTGCCATATTCGGCACTGATGCCTACGGCAAAGCTGCAAATGCTGTTAAGGTCATGAAAGAAGCCGTTGCGGATTTGAAAGATGAATTAGCCGGAACTACAGAACAGAAGAAAAGTCAGTCTAAAGATGCCTTGTTTAAGAAGTTCTTTGGCGTATCAAACCCACAGGCAGAACTTAAAAAGGCTTATGCCGGACTTGCCAATATTGAGATAAAAACCGGGCACAAAAAAACGGGCTTATTTGGTTGGGGTAAAGGAAAGGATATTTATTCGTCTATTCTGGATGTATACCCTCAGTTAGTAGATGCCAACGGGAAGTTTGATAAGAGTTTGGCAGAAACCATCATCAACACCCGTACAATGTCCGATGAAAGCAAATCCGCTTTGCAAAACATGATAGATTTGGCACAACAAGCGGAAGATGCTTATAACCAACTCAACGATTACTTTACTGATATTTTTGGTAGTCTGGGAGAATCAATGTCGGATGCGCTTGTAGATGCTTTCAAAAATGGAACAGATGCAGCTAAAGCGTTTACTGATTCTGTTTCCGATATGTTGGAAACATTGGCCAAACAGATGGTTTACTCCGTTACCCTCGCTCCATTGATGGAAAAAGCTCAAAAAGGGATGATGGATGTAATGCAGAATACTGGACTATCAGACGAACAGAAGTTCAATAAGTGGACGGGTATTCTCAATAACCTTGTAGATGATGCAGCAAACCAGCAGGGATTAGCCAACCGATTGTTAGAGGAATACCAACAAGCGGCTAAAGATAAAGGATTTGATATATTCAGCCCTGATAGCTCAACCTCGCAATCATCAACAAAGAAAGGTTTTGCAACCGCTTCACAAGATTCTATTGACGAATTGAACGGAAGGTTTACCGCTGGGCAAATCGCATGGGAGGAAACAAAGAATCAGGCAATAGAACAAACCTCTTTACTTTCATCTATCAATGAAAATATGTCGGCACTTTGCACAACACCGGAAACCGGAAGTTCTGATAGCATAATAAATGCTGCATCTCCGGCCGATGGTTTGCGTGAAATAATTGTTTCAAGTTTCGCACAACGTGATAATTTCTCTGGGCAGATAATTGAACAACTCGTTGCGGTGAAAGGTGAAGTATCAGGGTTAAAGGGTATTGTAGATGAAATGCGTACCACTCAATCAAATGGATGGGGAAATATAGGTGAGATGACTGAAAATGTTGGAAAGATAGCCAAAGCTAATCCTTTAATGAATACCAAGTTAGATAGTATAAATGATAACATTAAAAAAGCGTTATAACTATGAGTGGAGAATTATTAATAAATGGAAAAGATACTTTTGAAACATGGGGTGTCAATATGGGAGATGGTTTTCTTGAAAGTTTATATTCACCTGCTCCCATGAAAGAGGTAATAGAGAACAAATCACGTTTGGAACATGGTAAACGTGTTATATTTAATAATCCCAAAAAAGATGAAAGGGAATTAACCCTTATATTTACTTTGATGGGAGATAGTAAAAAAGACTACATAGACAAATACAAAGCGTTTATTACAGAAATTTCAGCAGGAGATGTAGCAATTAAAGTTCCTGCTTTGGGTGAAGAAGTGTACCATGTTTACTATTTACGTTCTAACTCTTTTGCTTGGAGTATTGACCGCACTTTCTCCAAAATATCTATTAAATTCTGCGAACCTAATCCCGGAAATAGAGCATGAACATAGAAGCCAAATTAACCGGACTGGATGAGTTGAAAGGGCTTATCCAGTCCAATGTGAAAGAAGCAATAGTAGAAGCAGGAGAAGAAGCGGTAGAAGTGCAGAAAAGGGAATCTGACTACATGAATCATACTTTTAATTTACGTAATGCTCCGGGCTATGCTGTTACTATTGATGGGAAAGAAGTTGCTCGTAATATGCCGGCTGATGGGGAACATGGAGAAGCTGAGGCAAAGACAAACAAGACGTTGGATAAAGCGGATAAGTCCGGTACAGGGCTTATTATAGCCGATGGTATGCCTTATGCAAGTTTCGTTTCAAGCAAAGGTTATGATGTACTTGATTCCGGTTTGCTTCATGCTGATAAGGTTCTCAATAAAAAGACAGGGAAATAACTTTTTTCATAAATATAGCAAAATAGTTATGTTTTTATTTGGCGGTTTGTAGCAAAAACGCTATATTTGTATCGTCTTAAACAAACGGTCTTTTAAATTATGAAGTACAATCAGTTTTTTGCGGGACTTACCGCAGCAGGTTGTTACGTTCTCAGGCATGGGGCAAACCATGATATTTGGTACAGTCCTAAAACGGGAAACAAATTTGCTTTGTCAAGGCACGGCAAACAAGAAGTACCTACCGGAATGGAACGTAAGGCAAGAAAGGTTCTTTTGGGGGAATAATCCCCCTACCTTTTGCGCTTCGTGATTGAAAGGCTGTAAATGTTGAGGCAATGGGGTACGGTATATTGCCGTACTCCTATTTTAAATCAATGGATATGAAAGTTATTGTAATCATGGAAAAGGCGAGCGATGGGTATTACTCATGCTTTGTCGAGGAAGATTTACCTGGCTTTGGTCTGGCTGGATATGGAGATACGGCAGAAGCTGCCAAAGAGGATATGATGAAAGCGTATGAAGAAATAAAAGAGATGCAGAAAGAAGAAGGTGAAGAAGTGCCGGAACTGGAGTTTATTTACAAATATGATATGCAATCTTTCTTCAACTATTTCTCATTCTTGAATGTTACTAAGGTTGCAGAATTGGCAGGTATCAACGCTTCATTGATGCGGCAATATACTTCGGGTGTGACAGCAGCCGGACAAAAGCAATACGATAAAATACGGGTGGCGGTGGAACGTATATCTAAAGAACTTTCCGCAGCTACTTTCTAAAGATAGTGTACCGCTGTGAAGCGAGACCGTTTTAAGACAAAGAAAAGCCCGTTCCGATGTTTATTGGGACGGGCTTTATGATTATTTCATTTTTAGGATTCGATTTACCGGGTTGATTACGGTATCTTTTTTATTCCGATTCTCATATTCCAATTTCATTTTCTCAAAATCAAAATCACTCATCAAACCTTTGTCGTGGAGTTCCGAAGCATCTTTCATCTTTTGTATTAAAGTAGCTTCTAATTGCTGTTTCCTGTATTCTATATCAGACAGCTTTTCGCAACATAGCACCCAAATTAGACCGATTAGAGGGCTAAGTATCAAAGAGCATAACAGAGAGTAGAAAAAGCCGCAAGTACGCTTGCTACCTTCCGAAGCGACACCGATAGAAAAGATAATCCATAAGATAAAGTATATCATAGCATTTAATTTTGATGTTTACTAATGCACAAACGTACAAAAGCAAGTCGGAAAAAGCAAATTAAATGAACGGCTTTTAGCTTTAGAACATGAAATTACCCCTATTTCGTAGGTTACGAGATAGAGGTTTTCTGAGGTACCCAATTACATTACACCTTTGTTTCTATAAACATTTTCAACATTTTATTGGCAGTAACTAAATTACTCTGTTGATAGTTAATCTGTGTGACATCTTTTAGCCCATGAAATAGGTTGTTTCGATACCTAAAGATGATGATGATTGAAGCCAGTATTTTATCTCTAAGAGATGGAGATTCGGTAACTAACACATCATCTACAAACTCTTTTCTATCATTAGTTCTAAAATTCAATTTCTCAAATGTTGGATATGTAATAATCCCTAAATCCACATTAGTATATCGATTTTTAAAGTACTTAAAAACCTTATTACATTCATTTGAATTAAATTCACCAATATAATCATCAATATACCGTTCCGCTTTCTCGATTCTAAAATTATTTTCAAAAAGTCTATCCTCAAAGAGATTCCACAATAATAAAAACTCCGTCAATCCATTGTAGTCTTTATCCGTTAAAGAGACTGAAAACTTTTCATTTATCCACCGTGTAATTTTACGCATAAAATTGTATTTTCAAATTAGTTCATTTCATTTTTATCTGCACGCTTAATTGTGACCTGCTTTAGTTCAGAAGGAATAGAGTTTAATAAATCTTCAAACATATCATTAGGCATATCTGCTCCTATCACAATTTCAGTATAAGCTTCTGCTGGAATCTGAATAGTTCTACTTTCTTTGGTTAGCTCATTGCTTCTAAAAATATGTGTTCTATACTCTTCTTCAAAACTCCATTTGGAGAGTTTAGAGAAAATTTGATAACATCTCTGTTCGTCATAACTATGTATTGGAACTGGACGGACTATAGGCAATGTATCGTAATACGTTACCGGGCCACCACCCCCAAGATATTGAAACATAACAATCGGATTAAAGCCTACTGCAAATCCTTTATGATTATTGGAGTATTTCTCCCACATTTCTAAGTTCTTTACATTTGCTGTTAAACTTAATACTCCTATTTGAGAATTGTATTTTTCAAGCATTTGCTCTTGAAATTGCTTGATTAGATTGATATTCCCCAAAGGGCTTTCTGTACGCCAATTCTTTGCATATTTTCGATGTTGTTTTCGAGTTCGTTCAGGACAATATAATTTTGAATTGTATAAACACACCTCTCGTATTTCTTTTTTAGAAAGTCCACTATATTCAATTGGCAGTTTACAATCTACTGGGTCTTCAAATGAATTAGGAGCAGCCATAAAGACCTCTCGTTCTGTTATAATACGTTTATGAAATGTATCATTCCAATCTCGGTATTTATAAATGACTTCGGGGAGTTCCATTTCCTCAAAAGTTTTATGCTCAATATTTGTTATTCCCATAGCCACTTCATAATACGATTTCACCACTTTCAATCCCATCAAGCAACCGAGCCAAGTCTGACACACTATTTATATTATAGTTCGTATCTCCTACACGGATTACTCCGATAATGCTACCAGATGAAGAGGGCGCAAATAGTTCAGTAATATCAACCCCTAAAGCATTAGCTATCTTTTCCAGAGTTTCAAGAGACGGTGTAGATTTACCATTGACAATATTACTCATGTTGGCTCTTGTGATTCCAACAGTTTCAGCAAGAGAAGATACTTTAATATCCTTGCTCTCCAAAATTTCTCTAATTCTTAGTTCCATAATTAATGTATCGTTTAATAATACAGCAAATATAAGGTTTTGTATCGCATTGAAATAATAAAATAAGTTAAAACGTATCGTTTTACAGAAAATAATTAGATTATCTCTTGTGTATATTATTGTAATACGATACATTTGCAATGTGGTAATTATCACAGAACGATACACTAATAATTAATGATTATGACAAAAGTAGATTTAAACCAGATGTGCCGAGAATACCAACAAGTATTAGTAATGAGTGAAGCAGAAGTATTCGCCATGTACGAAGAAAGCAAGTCAGAGTGTATCGCTTCTTATGAGGCAGAAATCGACTTTTGGGAAAATTATTTCGGGTATAAATACTAATAAAATATACGATTATGGCAACAAATTTCAAAAATCAAATGAGTGAGTTAATGAAGCAAGCTTGGATGCTTGTAAAGGTGTACGGCTTCTCAATGGCTGAGGCTATGAAGAAAGCTTGGCAAGTTCTGAAACTGAAAGCCGCTTTGAAGAAGGGTGTAGTAAAGTTCTACTACCAAAAGCTGAACGGTGAAATCCGTACTGCATGGGGAACTTTGAAAGAAGGTCTAATACCCGAAACAAAGGGTACAGACCGCAAAAAGAATGAGAGCCTTATAACTTACTACGATAATGAAAAAGCCTCTTATAGAAGCTTCAAAGTAGCAAATTTAATCGGATAATTAACCCGGTGGGGGTGCGCATTACGCTCACTCCTGCCACAAAGATATAAAACTATGTATTTTCCATTAGAGATTAACGAACAGATTGCGGATATGATAAGAACTGCTACCGAATTGTATTCACAAGTCAATGACCACATTAAGAGTAAAGGATATAAGGCTGGCGAGTTTCCCGGTAATGTATTGGGAGACATGAGCGACAAGGTTTGCAAAATGATAACCGATTTAGGCGATGTAGTCGGGCGTGACATTATCAACCAAGCATTTGATGAAGAAGAAAAAAGAAGTACTAACCTAAACCCTGAAAGCCATGTTTCTGAATGAAGAGGCCCAACGTTTGATAAACGAGTTAAGAGATAATAGCGTAAATGATTATAAAGCCTTGATCTGTGATGCAATGTCTATCATTATGTTCATGTATCAAATGCACGCCTCAGAAAAAGAGCAAAAGATGCTTGCTGATGCTATTGATACACTATCTAACTACAATCAATTGATAACCGCATTATCAAAAGAGAGATGAAAGTGTTATTTAATGGAGCCGACTATGAAGCACAATCGGTAAAAAGCATTGCACTGAATGACATCGTTTGCCTTAATGGAATAACCGGCTATGTAGATGCTATCCTGGGTGAGTTCATTGTTTTGATTGATGAAGCAAATAAAAACCATTATATTGCGATATGTGGCATAGAATCAGCCTTCATGCTTCATAAGTTCAGAGAAGTAAATCACGCAAGTATTGAGCTATGAAACGATATATCTTTTTGCTGGTAGTAGGTATTATCCTGCTACTGGCAACTAACAGCGAATATTGTTTGAGTAATATAATCGGGCTGGCAATGATGTATGTTGCTTGCCACAAATTAAATATATTTTATGAGTAAAGCAGTAGTAAATGAAGCCGTACAAGAATGGGTAAGCCGTTTCGGTCCTAATGATGAAGATAGATTGATAGAACAAGCGACCATAGGTAAGACTATGGCGTTTATTGTACTCCAGTCTGCATGCGGATATTTGGATAAAGAAGAGGCTTTCGGACTTCTTACCAGTCTAAGTACTTACATGGAATTATTATCAAAAGTAGAACCAAAGTAATAAATGTTATGAGTAAAGTTAAAGTAGAAGTGTCCGAAAGTGCAAAAGGTTGGATCGAACGCTTTCAATGTAAAGATGATGCAAATAAAGAAAGAACAGCCATACAGAGAATTATTTCTTATGTTATTGATAATTGGGTAGGTGAATTTATATCTGATGCAGATGCCAAAGATATGCTTACCACGCTAAACAATGCGGACAACATAATAAAATCATTAGGAGAATAACCAGTGCCCGGTACAAATGTTACCGGGTTAATTCATATATTTACGGACTAATACAATTATGAACAAAGAAGAAACTCTTTATCTGCCTATCAAGCAGGTTTATTTTGATGAGATCATTGCCGGTACGAAGAAAGCCGAATACAGAGAAATCAAAGAAGGTATCACCGCCAAGCGGTACTTGCTGAAAGATGCAAGCGGCAAATATATGCTCAATCCCGAAGTAACAAATCGGGTAAAGAATATTTCATTGATGATTACAACAACGGCAACTTTCCGTTCATGCCGAAGAAATATAAGTACCTGGCATTGGCAGTCGGTTACGCAAAAGAACGTGATACTGCGATAGTCGAAGTTACCGGATATTCTTTTGAACCTCACTTGATTCGCTGCAATCTTTATGCGTTCTGGGCGATAGTATATCATTTGGGTGAAGTCATAGAGGTGCATCGAAAGTGATTTCTCTGCGCTTATTCTGCGTTAAAGCAATTAAATCAAGTGTCATACGTGCGTGTGCATAGGCGTAATTAAGTGAATTATCTGATGTGTTCACATGCGCATGTACACGCATGTGCGCAAATGGTCGAGAATGTTACATTTTACACAGTCCATACACGCACGTGCGCAAAGAGAACTAAAGAATCTGAACCATTAAAAACGTGCGTGCGTGGAACTGGAAAAACGAGCGAAACAATTGATTTTTACCAATGTGCTTCTTTGCACTTTGGCTTTCGTCTGCTGGAACTCCTTCCGGCAGAAATCGGATAGTATAATGTACTATTGGCAGAAATCACATTTACGCACGTATGATAGTGGAAAAACCTTCTAAGTATATTGTAGATGGGGTGATGGAAAAGGAGTGAGGATTTCTCCAGCACTCCTAATCGGATTTAAAAGCCATGCCGGACACTTCCGATGGCATTTGATGCAAAGATAAAAAGAAAGAAGTAATCCGTCACCGGAATACCCCTTATTTTTATTTTATTGGTGTTTTACCGAACAAAAACCGAACAAAAAAGGTCTAACTTCTTGAAAGTCAGACCTTACATGTCGGAATGAGGCGACTCGAACGCCCGACCCCTACGTCCCGAACGTAGTGCGC
>ERZ831773.1111-NODE-1111-length-30793-cov-5.593890_pt1 | contig 30793 bp, 30 predicted proteins | sample MGYA00519696_ERZ831773 | MGnify/ENA primary metagenome ERZ831773 (study PRJEB31850, sample SAMEA3708720) | human gut metagenome | biome: human gut; feature: human-associated habitat; material: faeces | place: China | collected 2014 ...
CGTACATGTCTGTGTTGTCACCGATGATCTTGATGGAGTTCTTGTTGGCACCTACTGTACCATCAGCTCCCAGACCCCAGAATTTACAGTTTGTTGTTCCTTCAGGAGTTGTTACGATCGGAGCACCTGTCTCAAGGGAAAGGTTAGTAACATCATCAACGATACCGATTGTGAATTTTTCTTTAGCAGTGTTCTCATAAACAGCTACGATCTGTGCAGGTGTAGTATCTTTGGAACCTAAACCATAACGTCCGGAGAATACTTTTACGCCGCCGAATTTGCTGTCTTTTAATGCTGCTACAACGTCAAGGTACAGTGGCTCGCCAAGTGCACCCGGCTCTTTAGTTCTGTCAAGAACTGTAATCTGTTTTACAGAATCCGGAATTGCATCGATGAGTGCCTGTGCGCAGAATGGTCTGTAAAGACGAACTTTAACAACACCGACTTTCTTTCCTGCTGCTGCAAGGTAGTCGATTGTCTCTTCGATTGTATCGTTTACAGATCCCATAGCAACGATTACGTGTTCTGCATCAGCAGCTCCGTAGTAGTTGAATAATTTGTAATCTGTACCGATCTTAGCGTTAACTTTGTCCATGTATTCCTGAACTACTGCCGGAAGAGCATCATAGTATGGGTTACATGCCTCTCTTGCCTGGAAGAAGATATCAGGGTTCTGAGCTGAACCTCTCTGGCATGGGTGATTTGGATTCAGGGCATGGTTACGGAATTCAGCGATTGCTTCCAGATCTGCCATATCCTTAAGATCTTCATAATCCCATGTTTCGATCTTCTGGATCTCGTGAGAGGTACGGAAACCGTCGAAGAAGTTGATGAACGGAACTTTACCTTTGATTGCTGCAAGGTGAGCAACAGGTGTTAAGTCCATAACTTCCTGTACAGAAGATTCGCAAAGCATTGCGCATCCAGTCTGACGACAGGCCATAACGTCGGAATGATCACCGAAGATGGACAGAGAGTGGGTTGCCACGGTACGGGCAGAGACATGCATAACACCGGGCAGCTGAGAACCGGCGATACGGTACATGGGCGGGATCATCAGCAGCAGGCCCTGAGAAGCAGTGTAGGTGCTGGTCAGGGAGCCGGTCTCCAGAGAGCCGTGCATTGCGCCGGCCGCGCCGGACTCCGCCTGCATCTCGACCAGCTTTACGGGCTGGCCAAACAGGTTCTTCTTGCCGTTGGCAGCCCACGCATCCACGTGGTCAGCCATGGGGCTGGAAGGAGTGATGGGGTAAATGGTAGCTACCTCAGTAAACGCATAAGATACGTATGCGGCAGCTTCATTACCGTCCATCGTTTTAAACATTTTGTTTTTTGCCATGAACGTAATTCCTCCTATTTTTCTTCCCTGTATTGAACACGGCGGCTCTCCACCCTTTGATGTGGAGCCCATATTGGGCGGATCAGCCTACTGATCAAGCTGCATCCTTGAAAACGCTCCCAATCACATTGGAGGCATTTTATTGGACACAGCCCGGTCCTCACATGATTATAACTCTACACATTATAAGTTTGCAAGTCCAAAATGCTTCAAATTGTGAAAATATTTACAATTTGGTAAAATATTCCCATCATTTTTATTTACCGCATATCGCATCTCCACTCCGGTCCTGTGTCTTGTTTTGGCAAATATATGACCTTCTTCCCTCCATAAATGCTGTAAATACAGCAAATTCGGTATAATAACCGTCAAAACCGGAAAAGTTCCGCATCAAGTTCACGTTCATGAACTATAGCTTTTCCTAATAATCTACTATGAAATAATGGTATTGCCGCTTTTGCCATAAAACGCTGCAGTCTCTCAAGCAAGCTGCCCGCTGCCGCAGAACAGAAGCAGGTTCTGTTATGAACAACAATTTCAATAAACCTGTTGGCCACCGTCTATATTTAGCTTGAAAAGCCAACTGATACTCCAGAGCAAAAGTCGGAAAGCTCATTGGTCTTCGTGAAAATACAACAAAAAAATATGAAGATGGTAATTGTAAAATCAATAAATATCGAACGCCTAAAAAGCCTTTGGCTCCAAATATATATAGTGCACATGAAACCGAAGGCTTCAATTCCAACTCAGCAGAAGTAGATTCTTCGAAAATGTCGATCTTATATCACAATACCTTTCCAACCCAAGTAAACACTTCTTCTATATCGAGCCTTATGTCATACTTTGAGCCCTTATTTGAAGCCGATTCCGAAAATCATATTATATTGTTGTTCGTACTTATTTGGGCCGTGAGTTTAGATGTTAATTCTGACGCTAAAACGATTGTTGATCTCGTTCTCAAGCCCTCCATTGATCAGGAAAAAGAAGCCTGAGAAAAACTCGAAACCGATTCTACCGTTGTTGGCGACGTTACTGCACGTCCAATAATATCCCCGTGGTATCGCTCTACGAACTCCGGCACACCTATGTCGGCGTCAACAAAGAGATGCTGGAGGGGCTAAAGAAGATGACAATTGGGCACAGTCAAGATATGGATACTGATGGGATCTACGGACATCAAATGGCCGGAGATTTGGCGAAGGCAGCCGCCTTTACTGAAGAAGCATTTTCTGAAATTATCAAGGCAAAATGAAAAGTGTGTACTTTCGTGTGTACCTGACAAAATAAAAACTCTGTAGCCGTTTGGGTAATGTTCGTAGGGACACAAGTTGACACCATATCTTGCAAGGGGGCGGACAGCGTTTGCTGTCCGCTTTCTTGCGCTTTTTCTCTGTTTTTATTATGCGGGAAGCTGGAATACCTCGCTCAAGGGCGGTGCTATATGCGGCTGCACTTCGCCCTGCTCCATCGCGCTGTCCACCGTGCCGATGTCGCGGTAGACGATGCGGATGCTCTGGTGGGAGCTGCGGGAGTATTTCTTCGTCCGTTCTCCCACCTCGATCCTCTGGATGAACAGCCGCAGCAGCTCCGGCGTCAGCTCATCGATGGCGGTGTACTGCTTTGCCTTCTCAACGAACGTGTTCACGTTGGCGGAGGCGGCTTTCAGCTTTTCCAGCCGGGCCTCCTTTTCGGGGATCTGTTCCTCCAACGCTTTCTGCTCGCCGGTGTAATCGCCCGCCAGCATCCGGTCTGCTCATCGGTCACCCGCCCCAGCACATTGTCCTCATAGAGCCGCTTGAACAGCTTGGACAGTTCCTCTCTGCGCCGCCGCATGGTATCCAGATCTTTTTGGATCGTGTTCATCTCACGCCGCAGCTCCAGCGTATTCTTGCTGCCGATGTATGCGGCGAACTGCTTTTCCTTCATCCGCGCGAAGTGCGTCACCCGGCGTAAGTCCTCCAGCACAACGGCTTTCAGTTCAAACTCCCGGATGTGATGCGGCGTGCAGACGGTCTTGCCCTTTTTGCCGTAGGTGTAGCACTTGAAGTTGTACTCCGTCTGCTTCATCGTGCTGGCTCTGTGCAGCACCAGCGGCTTGCCGCAATCCGCGCAGAACACCAGTCCAGAGAAGATGTTCGGCTCGTCCATGTGCTTGGGGACACGCTTTTTGTGCTGACGCACCTCCTGCACGATGTCCCACTGCTCCTGCGTGACAAGGGCTTCGTGGGTGTTCTTCACCACGAACCGCTCATTTTCAGGGCGCTCCACACGCTGCTTGTTTTTGTAGGAGATCGTAGTGGTACGCAGCCCAATCGAGTGTCCGAGGTAGACCTCATTGTTCAGAATGCTGGTGACGCTGTTGGAAGACCACAGGCATGGTCTGGTGGTGTCCAGTCCCCGATGGCTTTTCCCGGTCTTGCGGTAGTAGGCGTTGGACGGGTTCACCACCTGCTCCTTGGTGAGGATGGTGGCGATCCGCTTGGGGCCGTTTCCAGCGGCGCCGAGGGAGAAGATGCGCTTCACCACAGGTGCGGTGTCCTCGTCCGGAACCAGCGTGTTGGCGTCACCATCACTTTTCCGATAGCCGTAGGGCGGTCTGCCGCCCAGCCGCTCTCCCTGCTCCGCTTTCATTTTCATGACCGCGCGGACCTTGCGGCTGGTATCCTTGGCGTGAAGCTCGTTGGCCCAGTTGCGGATGGGGTTGAAGTCATTGCTGCTCTCCACTGTGGAATCCACGCCATCGTTGACAGCGATGAAGCGGACATTCTTCTGAGGAAAATATATCTCCATGTAGTAGCCCACCTGAAGGTATTCACGCCCCAAGCGGGAGGCGTCCTTTACGATGAGGTTCGCCACCTGTCCCGCTTCGATCATCTCCACGATCTTTTTCCACGCTGGCCGCTCGAAGTTCGTACCTGAGTAGCCGTCATCCGCAAGGAAGATGGTGTTCTCGAAGTCCTTTTCTTTTGCGTATTTTTCCAGCAGGGTGCGCTGGTGCTGAATGCTGTTGGACTCTCCGGCCCGCTCGTCCTCCTGACTGAGCCGTCCGTAGAGTACGGTGTATTGCTGATTTTCTTGACCTGCCATAGTTACCTCCTTTTCGTTTGGGCAGGCCGGTACGGTAACAGGAAGTATACCGCACCGGCTCTCGCAAGTCTACCGGAATTTTACTGCTCATGATGCTCCCGCTCTAACTTTGTGTCGATGAGCCGCAGGAGTTTGTCTGTGGGTGTTGCCGATGCGCCGCCGGGGAATACGGAGGTCACAAGGAAGCACTTCCCACCGACCAGCATCGCCCGTTGACGGGTGAGGTCATCGCCCTCCCATTTGGCTGTGCTGTCACGGAACAACGTTTCCACGCCGCCGTCCTCGGAGCGGCGCAGGATGACCTGCTCTGGCCGGTAGGCACCGAGGATGCCCGTGTCACGATAAATTTCCCAATCCTGTTTCATTACAATCCTCCCATCGTTTGCTCATGCTGTCGCTTTTTCTGTTCTTCCCGTGCAACCTGTTCATCCAATTTTTCTTTCACAGCCAGAGCCGCGCCCGCGGCGAAGCCGATCACCGCGCCGAAGTTTTCGGCGGCGATTTTCGCCTCCATGCGCCGCCGCTTTTCCTCGGCATCCTCGTCCTCATCCAGCAGTGTTCCTACGGCAGACAGTCCTGCCACGGCGGGGATCAGAGGAACAGGCTGCGGATCGCCGCCGCGCCATACCAGCCCGCCAGCGCCGCCGTGCCAAGGATCAGCACCAGCATGATCCACTTGAGGGCCACCAGCAGGCTGAAGTCCGGGAGCCAGTCGATCCACTTGGAGGAATATTTCTCGCTCAGGTTCCCAACCCGTTCCAGCAGTTTGTTCATCTCGGTTAGCGATCTCTGCATCTCCGTGAGCGACTTCTGCACCGGTGTCAGGTCGACGTGCGGTTTCAGCTCCGGCAGGGCCTTCCGAATTTCCTCCAGCTCCCAGTTTATTCCGTCTGCCTGCTCCGCCAGCCTGTCCATCGCCTGCGGCAGATCGCACTGGATCACGATGGGCTGCATCGGCTGCGGCGCAGACGGCGGCGCGCTGTTCGGCTGATTCATCCGCTTCAATTCCTCCATCGGTTTCCGCTGCTCGACGGAGTTTTCTCTTGACGAGCTCTGCCCGTATTCTGAATTCATGCTCCATGGCCTCCTTGCAATACTTTTCCTCGTGTAGTTTGTTGTCGCGGCATTTTAGTCCGTCCGGCGTGGTGTAGGTGATGTACTTGCGGCCGCTCTCCCAGCGCACCGCGTAGCCCTCGGACTCCATCAGGGAAACGAAGGCGTCCTTGTCGGCGGCATATTTCATGCACTCATCAATGGTGTTTATGAGCCGCAGCTTCCAGCTTTGACCCTTCAGAGCCGTGTGGTATTCCGCACCGCTCATGCCGCGGGGTTGCTGCGTTGGCGCGTCAAAGACAGGAAGACCCATCTCCTGACAGATCGCATCGTTGCGCCGCATCAGCGCTTGAATCTGTTCTTTCGCCATGTGCAGCTTTTTGCCTGTCTCAAAGTTGACGGAGTTGATGACACAGTGGGAGTGGATGTGCTCCCGGTCTACATGGGTGCAGACCAGCACCTCGCAGCCGTCGAAGTATTCCGCCAACCGCCGCGCGGCTTCGTGGGCCCGCCGGGGATCGACGGCTTCGCCCTTCGGAAAGCTCTGCACCATGTGGTAGAACATCACGCCGCTGTCCTTGTGGTAGAGGAGCTTCGTGTTCAGGAAATCATCGTAGACGCTCTGTGGCTGGCAGTTGATGCCGCTGACGAGCGGCACGCCATCCCATGCGGTTTTCTTTTCCTGCATGACGTAGAGCATCACGCCGCGCACGGCGGCGCGGGATTGCGTGCCCCGCTTGTAGTTCACGAAATGTACGATGGCCATACGGCTCACCGACCTTCCTTGACTGACCGCAGCGCGGCGCTGACCTCGGACAGCTCACCGGCAGCTTTTTCCAGACCGATGACCTGCACCTTGCCCATGTTGGCGAGGACGGTGAGGCGGTTGATGTTGCTGCCGATGCCCTTGAGCTGGCGGAGCAGTTCCTTCTGCTCGTCGATGACGATGATCCGCTTGCCGAGACAGCAGGCGGTGACATAGTCGCTCATGGACATGTGGGCCTTCGCTGCCAGCACCTTGATCTTCTCGCGGTCAGCGGACGCCATGCGCGTGCTGAATTTGATATCTTTTTTCATAATCAATTCCAGTGTATTCCACGTTTTAATAGATACATGGTGGAATGTGAATATGAAATGGGCTATTGAGCTTGATGATTCAATGTTGTTTTAATAGATACATGGTGGAATGTGAATGTTGCTATTACAATTCTGGTCATTTGGTACTTATCGTTTTAATAGATACATGGTGGAATGTGAATCAAGCACTGCCATGCTTTCTGAATTTGTGAATTTTGTTTTAATAGATACATGGTGGAATGTGAATCAGCTTGCAGAAGGTGGTGTACTTAAGAAAGGTCAGGGTTTTAATAGATACATGGTGGAATGTGAATGTATTACCATATACCTCAGCATCACCGGATACTTCAGTTTTAATAGATACATGGTGGAATGTGAATCTGTCTTTTAATGGAATCAACCGGATTGTGAATTTGGTTTTAATAGATACATGGTGGAATGTGAATTTAAAAGGCAGCGGATTCAAAACCTTAAATGAATTGGGTTTTAATAGATACATGGTGGAATGTGAATGCAGTTGATGGATGTAGAACAACCAAAACAGGATGGTTTTAATAGATACATGGTGGAATGTGAATTCTTCTCCAGCGCATCTATCAGCTCGTCTGCTCCGGTTTTAATAGATACATGGTGGAATGTGAATGACACTATCTGCGGTCCTGCTTCAATCAATCCTGCTGTTTTAATAGATACATGGTGGAATGTGAATACTAACAAACTTGGCGCAGGTGTTGAAGAAGTATCAGTTTTAATAGATACATGGTGGAATGTGAATAAGAGCTGGCGGTCGTGTGAGATCGTCAATCAGCTTGTTTTAATAGATACATGGTGGAATGTGAATGAGCATGTGTCTTGCTTTGAATCAGAGTGTTTACAAGTTTTAATAGATACATGGTGGAATGTGAATGTAGATGCAGCAATCATCAGTTATCTTCTTGCACAGTTTTAATAGATACATGGTGGAATGTGAATAATATTCTCAACTTGCGATTTCAATGCATAAAGGTAGTTTTAATAGATACATGGTGGAATGTGAATGAAAATACGATAGTACAGGAAATAGATTTATCTATTGTTTTAATAGATACATGGTGGAATGTGAATGTCTATCGTACAAAGCGGAGTTCAAGCAATTTCCGTTTTAATAGATACATGGTGGAATGTGAATTTGGAAGAAGAACGCTGGAAGTCAACGGGCGTTACAGTTTTAATAGATACATGGTGGAATGTGAATGAGGTTATTGCGGCGTTGGTCGTATCGTTGCCCGATGTTTTAATAGATACATGGTGGAATGTGAATTCAATAGCCTTTACTTTTGCATTTTTAAAGCCGAAGTTTTAATAGATACATGGTGGAATGTGAATTTCTTCATTTACATTAAATTCCCGACATATCGAAGTTTTAATAGATACATGGTGGAATGTGAATCGATCAGCCGGCGGGTTTGGAATTGAGGAAAACGGGTTTTAATAGATACATGGTGGAATGTGAATTAGCATGATAAAAGTCGTAAAATGTTTTTCGATCTTCGTTTTAATAGATACATGGTGGAATGTGAATACGAACAAACTCGGCGCAGGTGTTGAGGAAGTTTCAGTTTTAATAGATACATGGTGGAATGTGAATGTGTTTATATTATATATAATCACACGAAGAAAATAGTTTTAATAGATACATGGTGGAATGTGAATGGCAAAGAAGCCAGCCTGTCAGACCTGGGATTCAAGGTTTTAATAGATACATGGTGGAATGTGAATACACCATCTCTGAAGTAATCCGGATTGAGCTCACATCCGTTTTAATAGATACATGGTGGAATGTGAATATGCGTGTTGTTATTCTCATTCCGGCATAAAATCGGGTTTTAATAGATACATGGTGGAATGTGAATTTTGGAGCATGACGACGGATAAGGCGGTTATTGTTGTTTTAATAGATACATAGTGGAATGTGAATACTGCATTTTGTATAACTATTGCAGGCCTTATGCCAGTTTTAATAGATACATGGTGGAATGTGAATTTATAGAGGACGAAATAGACCGGAGCCGGGATCTTTGTTTTAATAGATACGTAGTGGAATGTGAATTGGCGCAAGGATTGGTCGGCTGTATCGGATATGCCGGGTTTTAATAGACACATGGTGGAATGTGGATTATGGACATTTTACATAGTATTGAGCTTGAGTTACGTTTTAATAGATACATAGTGTGGAATGATAACAAAGAAAATATAATTAACATAAAAGGGGAAAAAATAAAATGAAGCAAGGAGAACAGGAAGCAAAGGAGATTTTACAATTAAAAGGCTATATATTTGACAATCAATATTATGATGATAATTCAAGTAAGAGTATGCCTGATCTAAAATTTCAAGGAGGGAATTATTTAGAAGTAACACATACGCAACATAATAATAAAATAGCAAAATCTCCAACACAATTTGATAGATTATCTATTAGAGAGAAAACGGAGAAATTACAGGAAATGAGTGAAGCACAAATGCGTTTTATTGCATTGGATTATGAAAGAAATATCGATGGTTCATTTACAGAAGAAGGAAAATGTCAATTCGATAAAGATAAACGACTTCTTGCGAAAAGTTTAATTACAAAGATGGGCAGCCCTCAGAATTTAAATCGGATATACCAGTGATAGAAGCTGATATAGATAATATTATTGCGGGAATAAGGGAAAAAGAGAAATTACATCCTAAAGGGGATACGGACTTGTTTATATTTGTTTTAGATGATGAATTTGATTGTATGGAACATTTGTTAAAAACAAAAGGAAGAAACGGTGTTACGGATTATTTTCTTAGGGTTATAGAGAAATCACCATTTGAAAAGGTGTTTATATGTGAATGGGATTTTGAGAATCAGTGCTATATAAAGCAGAACCCCAGATTGGTTTGCTATACAACCATAAAAGAACAAGAAGTAAGCTATATAGATATATGCAGTTATAAATTATAAGAGAATTTGATAAGGCCATATAGATACAAATGTAACACTGAGACCGAAAAGTGGCACATGTACATATCTCCCCCCCACCACAGCCTTGCTTACCACATCCCCTATATGCGATTCGGCTCCTGCGGCGGGGGAGAACTTTGTTCTGGTTCCTTTTTATTACATGCTAGAATGTCTTCTGCAGAAATTCTGCATGCGATTTATAGTAGCGATAGTATTCGGTACCCTTTTCCTGACCATATTTGGTCACGAAGAGGTTGTGAATTTCCCGAAGGTTTGCTTTATGCGGGTATAGTTTTTTATAGAAATCATCAGTGAGAGCAATACCGGCATTAGAGTAAACAATCGATAAGCATTTTCGGTATTTTGTTTTCTTTTGCCAGTTGACCTTTGGTATCTCGTAGGATGAACTCTTTACTATACCATAGATATAACTTCCTTTTTCCTGACCGTAGATTGATATAAGTATGTTGTGGATGGCGGATAGATTACTTTTCCCGACACAGGAAAGTAATGTATCGACCTGTTCCTTATCATACAGCGGCGTAGATACAGCTTCTGGAATAGCAGCCTGTTTATCAATCTTAGCAGAAACAGCAATTTTGACAGGATTCGCAGCGGGAGTGGCTTCTACGATCACGTCCGGCTTTGGATTTTCTGCCTTTATTACTGAATCATCAATACTTTCCGGTACTGCAGTAAAAGCTGGAATTGCAGGAAGCATTGGCTTTTGTACAGATAGTTCATTTGCCAGTGTGTGGAAAATGGAGGGAGCCTTGCGGCATACATGGTATCCGCGTTCCGTCCAGAAATGTACCACGCTGTCAAAACCTTTATCTTTTGAAACAATGATGAGGTTGTCGTCCGGATTTTTAACTGTATACGAACCAAGGTAGGTTACAAGTTGAAAATCTAAGGCATTATCAGTTCCGTTTTCACAGAGGATGAACTCAGGTTCAAAAGGGGACTGTTTCAATGCGACAACATTTGCATAGGACATGTTAGGAGATTTATCGGTGTAGAATACAAGGATACAGTCATCGTCATTCAGATAATCAAATAGTTGTATCCAGGAATCACCGACGTTCTCACTATCTACAAAAAATATATTTCTCATGATCACCTCGTTTAACCAGAACAAAATAAGTATAGCATATAATTTTATCGAACTGAACAAGAAAATATCAACATAAATGTCGGCAAAAAACAACACCTCCACCCCATAGTAGTTTCATATGCAATACATTTCAGAAATTCTGTCTTGTATCATATAACCACCATGGAGCAGAGGTACTTTATATTATGCGGTTATTTAATGGATCGCTTCTGAATTCATAACAGTCTTAGCTGTACCGGCATAAGGGTAAGCCCAGAGAAAACTGCTTATTTTACTATAAGTAACATCCATATTCAGTTCATAGGACTGTACATTTTTGAGATTCTTAATCTTTACATCTTGTGTAGCACGAACCTTGAGCCGGAGTGTTTCATTTGCCTTAAGAGTCAGGCTCTGGTTGCTTTTGTATTTCTTCCATGGGCCATCACCTTTGCGATAGGAAATGATATCAACACCTGTTTCAATGGTCGAACCATCGTCCAGTTCAATCGTCAGTACAGCATTGTCATATAATTTTAATGTGTCATTATAGGCTTTGCTGGTAATCTTATATACTGTTTCGTTATCAGCACATTTTACACTGTTGTCAAATTTGAACGTATATTTACCGCTTCGGTTTGTTGCAGATATCTGTTCGTAGTCTGTAAATGCACTGTAATATTTCTTTTTGCCGACTTTAAGATAAGTTCTGACCTTATAGCGGTATGTCTTGCCTGCTGTTACTGTCTTGTCTTTGTAGTTCAGACTGTCTACACTTTTCTTGACTGTGGCAATCTTCTTGTAGCCTACGATACCCATTTCTTTCCGGTAGATTTCATATCCGGTTGGAAGTATGCCGCCTGAACTGTATAATTTCAGCGTGATCGACTTTGGGCTTCTTGGGGCTTCTGCAAACTGGTACTCGTCAAATGAACACACAGGGCCTGTATAGGCAGAAGCTGGGATACCGGTTTCGATAACTTTCTTTTTGTTTTTATAACCACGTATCATATAAGTATAACGTTTTTCCGGTTTCGCTTTTTTGTCGGTATAGCCTTTCTTCTTACCCGAAATGGTTGCGATCAGTTTGTATTTGCCTGCGTTCCAATCCTCATCCGCAACCGCCCGGTAGATCTTATATTGCGTAACTCCTTTTTGTACTCCCCATGACAATTTCACCGAGGTGATCGAGGTAGCGGTAGCTGTTACGTCAAGATAGTCACTGGCTTTTACGACTGGCATGCTTGTAAACATGAGCTCTCCGATCATAATAAACATGAGTATGAGACTGATAATCTTTTTGTTCATAACCTTCAACTCCTTTCTTCGTCCGATATATACAGTTTATATTTGATTTATTTTTATATTCTGCTTGTGTCTTTGTTAACATACCTTATAAATGACACACTTCGTTTTCTATTCGATGCATATGTCTTTTTCGTAAATACTCCTGTGCCAACTCACCTTCGGCTGAGCGGAGCACTTAGTGAAGACGAGCGTTAGCACGAAGCCTGAGGTTAGTGTAGCTTACTCTAATTTGCCAGCGTGCATCTCATAACGAAAGCCTCGTGTATGTCATATTACAAGGTATATTGCCATAGACACAAACGGAATATAAAAAATAAACGTTAATTCTATACCTGTATATCCGGCTCCATAACCCTAAATTCCAACATATCATCAGATTGATATGCTTATATAAATTATACCATATACATATGCACATCCGGTACTGAAAAAGTATCGTCAAAATGACGAAAAAATCAAGAAAATAGGCGGTTTGCGGCTATATCTGGCAGATTATGCATTCTATAGAAAACGGAGCGAGTCATATGTGCTATGTCGGGGTCGATACAAACACCATAAGCAAGGTTACGCTATCACATCACCCCTCCATCAGCCGGATAAGATCTTTTGCGGCATTTGACAGATAATGCCCGTTCATATAGCCGATGCCAAGTGTATAGCTGGCGCTTGGATAGTTAAGCTGGATCACATTGAGGTTGTCGGCCAGCTTCCGGTCAGACAGAAAATTGCCGGGATAAATCGTGCATCCATAGTGGTTGATACACAGATTATATAAGGTTTCCAGATTGTTGGATTCCACACCAACCTTGACAGCCATTTTTTCAGACTGGAAGATGCTGTTCATGGCACTCCGAATCGTATTGCCGGTTTTATTGAGAAGAAAATTGCAAGGTTCCAGAACCTGGATCCTTCCGGTGCTGATCAGGATGCTCTTGACGTGACTGAAGTCCGGTCCGAAACAATTTTTTAGATATTCATCCGTAACCAGCAGGTACAGATGATCTTCCCCCTAAGGTATAGTATGCAATATTATCGGCAAACGGAAGCTGTTCTAACATCAGGTCGATATCATCTTTTACCAACATGTTCTGCAGCTCGATCGAATTATCTTCGATAACCTGGATGTTGATATCCGGGTAGTCGGTCTGGAACTTCGTTAAGATCGTTGGAAGCAGAAGTGCACCCCAGTTAAACCGCAGAAAATCCTCTGCGATATCCGATCCGTTATGGGTAAGGAGGATATTCTGGTATCTGATGTTGGAGCCCATAAGATGTGGATATCCAGACATTATAACTGCTATGAGCCAAATACCTGTCTGATCTCAAATGGTTTTGCAACGATGGGTATAGCGGTTCCCGGTTCAATCGCAGCGAAGATGTTATATCCGGAAAGAAAGGTACTTGCTGTTACAGGTGATGGTGGTTTCATGATGAATTGTCAGGAGATTGAAACAGCTGTTCGGATGAATGTTCCGATCGTCGTTCTGGTCATGCGGGATGACAGCTATGGTTTGATCAAATGGAAACAGGATGACCGGTTTGGCGATCACTGTTTTGTAGATTTTACAAATCCGGATTTTGTAAAAATGGCAGAGAGCATGCATGCAGTCGGACTTCGTGTAGATAAAACAGAAGATTTGAAGGATGTTCTGGAACAGGCATTTGCATCTGGTAAAGTCTGTATCATTGACTGCCCGGTTGACTATGCAGAGAATACAAAACTGACGGGACACTTAAAACAGATGATCGCAGAATTGGAATGATAAATGTATGAAATGCGCGAAGCACATCATGCAGCTATTTAGAAATAAAAATTCTCATAGTATCCTCTTACCATCTATGATAAAATAGAACCAGTATAAAAGGTACGGAGTACAGTATAAAACAAGAGGGTGCACAGACTGGATGCACAGCAGATTGATACAGGGGTGATGCTATGAGAAGATATAGGAAACTGAAAATATTTGTGGCAGGGCTTGCCATGATCGTAGCGGCGGCAACGGGCGGCGGAACCGTATTTGCAGCGGGAACAACAATGGCAGAGATAACAACAGATAAAACGCACGATACTCTGTCAGAAACGGAAGAACAGACAGAGGAAGAAGCGGATACATCTACACAGGTTGAAAATCGACAGGAAGAAACAGATAAAGATGAGATTTTGGCTGCGGAGCCGGAAGAGGATTCGTATGGCTGGGAAGAAATCCTGGGTGACGTGAATGCGGTCACGATGGGAAATGGAATATCCGCTTATAACCTTCGGGAAGACAGGACAGCAACGGACCGGTATTATGATCAGTTGGATGATGTGTCAAAAGAAATCTATAAGAGCTTATATGATGCCTATAAAGATGGCTCTACAACGAGTACGATCACGTTGAATTATTCCAGCGTGTGGAAGGATCAGAAGATTATGATCACATCGGATAATAAGATGGTCATGCCGGATACCTTTCATCCACAGGTGCTGAGCTGGGAACGTGACATGCTGACTCCGGCATTTCTTGCTCTGATCTATGACCATCCGGAGCTTAGCTGGCTGTCGGGTGCAACCTATTATATGTCATACAAAATAAATGGAATTTCATATTATTCGTCTGAGCTGGATGAGAATAACAGTATGGTAAAGGATGTAACAGTTCCATGTATTACGACCTATATCAAAGAACCATCGGTGAATGCAACAAAGGCGGAGATGGATACGATCGTGTCGGAGGCAACGGAATCGATCAATAAGAAGCTCGCGGGAAGTACATCCAGATATCAGACCATAAAAGAGATTCATGATTATATCTGTAACAGTACATCCTATGCAAAATCTAATACGACAAGCAGTGAATATCAATCGGCTTACAGTGCATTTCGTGACACGAATGGTGATGGAACGGTGGAGACGGTCTGTGCAGGATATTCCAGAGGCTTTAAGCTGTTGTGCGATGCATATGGAATACCATGTGTGCTTGTGACCGGAGTGACAGATACTGGTGGAGCCCATATGTGGAATCTGGTTCAGATGGAGGACGGTATCTGGTATGGAGTAGATGCGACCTGGGATGACCAGACCAGCCGGACCTATTATGATTTCTTTTTGGTTGGATCTGCAACGAAGCCGGATCATTTTGCAAAGACCGATTTCGGGAGCTGTCATATAGCAGAAGGTGCCTGGGATGCAAATGGCGCATATGAATTTGTCTATCCGGAGCTGAGTACAGACCTGTATCATGAAGATCAGGATGGAGATGGAATCTGTGATCTGTGTAATGCAATGTTAGATGGTATGAGCGCATCACTTGCCGGATATTCGCTCCGGCTGGAGGAGGAGACGGGAATCTGCTTTTATCTGCGGTTTACAAATACAGTTTTAAATGACAGCGGTGCATATATGAAATTTACGATGCCGGATGGAAGCACAACGCAACAGAAGGTGACGGATGCAGAGAAGCAGACAGTAAATGGAAAACAGTATTATGTATTTACCTGTTATGTGGCAGCAAAGGAGATGGCGGATGATATCCGGGCACAGGTATTTCTGTCCGATGGAACTGCATGTGGAACAATATATCGGTATTCGGTTCAGGATTATGCGGGATATATGTTAGACCGGAGCAGTACCTATGCAGCAGAACTTCCGGTCGTGAGGGCAATGCTGAATTATGGAGCTGCCGCACAGAAATTGTTTGGTTATCATACCGGTGATCTGGCAAATGCAATTCTGCCGGAGACGGAACGTCAGATAGGAAGCATGGATCTGACTGCACTTGCATCCTATCAGTCCGTGCAGGCAGGAAATATGCCGGATGGAATTTCCTATTATGGAAGCTCTCTGGTGTTGCGTTCAGGAACACTGATCCGTCATTATTTTACAAAAGCAGGTGATGTGGAGCTGAGTGATATAACATTTACCTTAAATGGAAATGCAGTAACTCCGGTATCCGTCGGATCCAATATGTTTTATATAGAAATTCCTGCCGTGCATATTCAGAACATTACACAGATGAATACATTGGCAGCAGGAGAGAGTGGAGCGATAACATATGGTGTTTTAAGTTATGCGTATACGGTGTTGTCGGCTCAGACATATGGAAGCACACTGGAACAGGTTATGAAAGCTATGGTTATATATCAGCAGACAGCACAGACCTATCTTGCCAGATGACACATGCTTGTTCAGAATATAAACGAGGGCAAAGAACCGACAAAATAAAAAAGAATCAAAAAATAGAAATAAAGACGAATTAAAACAGGAGACAGTATACAAGCATGAGTTGTACACGGTCTCCTGTGTTTCTATCCGATAAAATCCGGATCATTATTTATTTTTTACGAGCCTGTACCATATATTCTTTGAAAGAGGCACGCAGGCTTCGCTCGATATTCGGAATAATATGTCCGTTTTCATTATTTTGCCATACCGCCTGCAGGAAGAATGAATTTCCGGTCAGGAAACGATTCTTTGTAAAGGCATCCGTCTGTTCCTGATCCTGAAAACGACATAATTCGATATCATCATGATATAGAATCTCGGCTGCGGTGTGGAACTGTCCGTCCGTACAGTACCATTTGTAGATACCGTGAAAAGTTGTACGGCAATACCATCCAAGGAAGGTAAAGCCTTTATAACGGAATGGATTCTTTGCCAGTTTTACAACTGCGTTGCCGTCATATTTCTCATTTGGACGAAATTCAATCGATTTTTCCCGGATCGATTTGTTCAATCCAAAAGTAAATAATCGACAGACAAGATTTTTATTCTTAGCAGAGGAAGCATAGATCAGGTTAAATGGTTCCTTCTTAAAATGCGTATCTGCCAGATTGTATTTCTTTTCAACAGAATGGATCGCATTCAGTATGAAATCACCGGAGGCTTTTCGTTTTTCCTCCAGAAGCTGACCAACTTTGCTATAATCGATCGGTTTTGCTGATTTTGTACTGTCATAGGTTTTTGTAAAACGGCGATTCTCTAAATCAAAGGTTTTTAAGATTGTATCAACCTTATCGCCATGTCTTGCACCAACATAAAACTGCTTTTCAAATAAGATCGAGAATGCACAGGCATGGAATGAATTTGTAAAGATGTATTCTGCCTGTTCTATATATCCAAGCCATTCATCCGGACCAACATTATAGATGACTTTGTAATCGCCTTCTTTTGGCAGATGGACATTGCTTTCATAGGAGGACAGAATGATAAGTTCCAGACCTTTTTCTTTTGCAAATGCCAGAGCCTTCTGGATGGAGTCAATCGCACGCTCCATTACAGCGTAGAGCAGGACATATTTGCGTTCCTGATTTCTGGGCGGGATCGCAATATCGTGCCAGAATTTTTTATCCTTTAAGAATACAGGATCCAGTACAACCGGAACATCTTTCCCCGTCAGTTCATGAATGTGTTCGGCAAAGCTTGACTCTCTCGCAGCAATTGCCTCGAATGGCGTTGTATATTCGATAAATTCTTTTTCCTGTTCTTTTGTCCAGCCGTTAAAGACACCACGACTGACAGCATATCCGATCTTCGGAGCGTTTTTCATAGGCTCGGCAGCCAGAAAAAATCCACGGTCAAAGCCTTTATCCGGATTGTACTGCCAGATAACATCCGTAGCACAGATGTAGCAGTCAAAATCCAGTTTCTGATCATCCAGATCGTCATGGTGATAGGTTTCTTTGGTGCGGATATAATGAGCATTGATAAAGTTCTCAAATTTCTGATACCGCTTTGGCCATATCGTGTACAACTTGGCAAATTTATTGATCGTAAGTATTTTCAGGTTATGCTTATGTGTCCAGACCTTTTGTTCATCTTTTGTAAGGCCTTCCGGCATTATTTCTGTCAGAGCTTTGTTGTAGCCATGTTGCAGATAAAAATGCAGAGGATAGACCGGATCGTATTCTTTGTTATTGTAGATAGGCATATAGTCAATGACTGTACTTTCGATGCCATGATCTGATAAAAATTGCTGGAAAGCATATGTGTGTAAAGGACACGCAAAATTAAGTGCTTTCGTATGTGTATTTATTGAAATAATCCCTATCTTCAAAACGATAGTTCCTCCCTGAACTTTACATATAATTTATAAACCTTAACAGGCCACATATAGTTTTATTTTATCTTATAATTATATATAAATCAAGCGCAAAAGACAGAATCAGACATTTGTCGTGGAAAATCGATCAGTTAATTCCTTTCATTGTAAGCTGGATCCGTTTCTTGGCAAGATCCACGCTCATAACCTTAACCGTTACGATGTCACCGACGCTGACGACATCCAATGGATGCTTGATGAATTTATCGGACATCTGGGAGATATGCACCAGACCATCCTGATGAACACCGATGTCGACAAATGCACCAAAATCGATTACATTGCGGACGGTTCCCTTTAAGATCATGCCTTCCTTCAGATCCTTCATTTCAAGGATATCACCACGCAGGATCGGCTGTGGCATTTCGCTTCTAGGATCTCTGGCTGGTTTTTCCAGTTCTTTTACAAGGTCGGTGACGGTTACTGTTCCGACACCCAGTTCCTTTGCGAGTGCTTTGATATCACCGGCTGCTTTTGTAATGCCCTTTAACTGACCGGATGCAAGATCATCCATGGAATAACCGAGATGCTGGATCAGTGTTTCAGTAACCTCATAGCTTTCCGGGTGGACAGAGGTTGCGTCCAGTGGATTTGTACCACCAGTGATCCTCATAAATCCGGCACACTGTTCAAATGCTTTCGGACCAAGTTTAGCAACCTTTAACAGTTCTTTTCTGTTCTTAAAACGGCCATTTGCTTCTCTGTATTCTACGATATTTTTTGCCAGGGTTTTGTTGATACCGGAAATATGTTCCATCAGAGGAGCGGAAGCGGTATTTAGATCGACACCGACCTGGTTTACGGAATCTTCTACAACAGCGTCTAATGCTTCTGTCAGCTTCTTTTGATTCATATCGTGCTGATACTGACCGACACCGATCGCTTTTGGATCAATCTTGACCAGCTCGGCAAGCGGATCCTGAAGTCTTCTTGCGATTGAAGCAGCACTACGCTGGCCTACATCAAAGTTCGGGAATTCTTCTGTTGCAAGTTTACTTGCAGAGTAGACGGATGCGCCGGCTTCGTTTACGATCACATATTGAATCTTTGTATCCAGCTCATGGATAAGATCTGCAATGATCGCTTCGGATTCACGGGAAGCAGTACCGTTTCCAACTGAGATAAGGGAAATATGATATTTCTTGATCAGATCTTTTAAGATCTTCTTGGATTCTTCCACTTTGTTCTGAGGGGCAGTTGGGTAAATAACCTTAGTGGCGAGCACCTTTCCGGTTGCATCAACGACTGCCAGCTTACATCCGGTACGGAAAGCAGGATCCCAGCCGAGAACCACATGACCATTGATCGGTGGCTGCATTAAAAGCTGCTTTAAGTTGCTGCCAAATACCTTGATCGCGCCATCTTCAGCAGCTTCTGTCAGACTGCTTCGAATATCGCGCTCAATAGAAGGTGCGATCAGACGTTCATAACTGTCAGTTATAGTATTTCTTAAAATATCATTTGTATTTGGATTGTCGCGTACGATCACCTGACGGATCAGATAAGCGGTGATCTCATCAACCGGTGCGTCAATCTTAACAGAGAGAAATTTTTCCTTTTCTCCACGGTTGATTGCAAGTGTACGGTATCCGGCCATTTTGCGTACAGGTGTGCTGAAATCATAATACATTTCATATACGGATTCTGCTTCCGGATCCTTGGCAGCTGTCATCAAAATACCTTTGTCCATTGTAAGGTTTCGGATTTCGGTACGATATTCAGCATTATCTGAAATAGATTCTGCAATAATGTCCATAGCTCCGGCGATGGCTTCTTCTGCAGAGTGGACTTCTTTTTCCTCGGATACATAAGCCAGTGCTTCCTCCGGAATCGGCTTATTTGTCATCTGAAGGGAGATGATGTTGGCAAGTCCGGTAAGACCTTTGCTCTGTGCGATTGTCGCACGCGTTTTTCTCTTTGGTTTATAAGGACGATACAGATCTTCCACTGCAACGAGTGTTTCAGCAGCCAGAATTGACTTCTTTAGTTCATCGGTCAGCATGCCCTGTTCTTCGATCGAAGCGATGACCTTTTCCTTCCGGTCTTCCAGTCCTCTGAGATAAGTGAGCCGTTCATCCAGAGTACGAAGCTGTTCATCGTTTAAAGAACCGGTAGCTTCCTTTCTGTATCTTGCAATAAAAGGGATCGTGCATCCCTCATCTATCAATTTAACGGCAGCAGCTACCTGCTCCTGTCGGCACATAAGTTCCTGACTGATTTTCAAAATAATATCCATAATCGTGAAACCTCTTTCTTAATTTGTATCATTCACCGTAACAGGCAATGACATATATATTGTGCGTTCAAGTCCGCTTGTTGCAACCCGCACGGACAGGTTGGAACAATATATAGTTGAATATTACGGGAAAGCAGAATCTAGTATATGCGAAATTTCGGCAGGATTCAAGCTTGGAGACAGACAAATTATGGAAAAGTATAAGACAGAAAAACGAAGCAGATGAAAAAATGAAGTATCTATAAAATGACAGATTTGCTGGAAAGATATGGGCGGCTGTGTTATACTGAAATAGATACAAGGTGCGGGTGGACATGTCCGGTTATGTCATATTAAATACCAGTTAAGGTACAGAATGGAGCAGAACATGCAGGGTTTTACAAATACAGCAGACAGGAATGAAACAATTTCTTATATAGAAGAATGTGGCTGTCAGACAGAAGCAGCAGAAGCAGATTGCGTGAAGACTGCAATGGCATTTGCCAGGCAATGTCATCAGGGGCAGACACGTCTTGGAAGAGATGGCAAAGTGCCGTATTATGATGAACATATTCTTGGCGTTTACCATATATTAAAGGACGAATGCCATGTAGAGGATGAAACTGTACTTGTAGTTGCGTTATTGCATGATACGGTAGAAGATACGGACTGTACATTTGAAGATATTGAAAAGATCTTTGGTACGGATATCAGGGATCATGTATATTTATTAAGTAAACTTGAAGGAGAGACCTTCTCTGACTATTCAAAACGTCTATTTGACCACGCCCCGGCACAGGTGGTCATGATTAAACTTGCAGACAGACTGCATAATCTAAGAACTATCCTTTTTGTATCCAATCGCAAATGGATCCAGAGAAAAGTAAATCAGACTTATACCGATATCCTTGACCGGTTAGAACAGGTAAAAGACAATCTGGGAGAGAACTATGCTTCCGAGATATCTATGTTAAAAGATAAAATTATCGAACAACTTGCTGTTGTTCAGGCAGAACTGGACAAGAAGCGGGAGACAATTCAATAATACCGATTTCTCTGTCCGTCGGACTTTCGAAATCGTACAGCTATTCGCCCTTCTTGCGCATATCTGTTTATCTGCCAAATAAATAAGCAGCGTTGTCTTTATACAGACACGTTGCTTATTTGCTTGGCAGATTTATTGTCATATGTTTTCAATCTGCCAGTCGATCGGTTCAACACCGTGCTCGGTCAGGAAGTTGTTCGTTTTGCTGAAAGGCTTGCTTCCCCAGAAACCACGATAGACAGATAACGGACTTGGATGCGGAGCTTTTAAGATCAGATGATTCGGATTGTTTAACATCGAAGCTTTTTTTTGTGCATACGATCCCCATAAGATGAATACGATCGGACGATCCTGGCGGTTTAAGATCTCCATACAGGCGTCTGTAAATTGTTCCCAGCCATGTCCCTGATGGGAATTTGCCTGATGCGCCCGGACGGTCAGAACAGCATTTAACATCAGGACACCCTGCTCTGCCCATTTGACAAGATAACCATTATTGGGTATATAGCAGCCAAGGTCATCGTGAAGCTCCTGATAGATATTAGCAAGAGAAGGCGGGATGTCGACACCCGGCTTTACGCTGAAGCTCAGACCATGCGCCTGCCCTACGTTGTGGTAAGGATCCTGCCCGATGATAACACATTTGACCTTTGATAATGGTGTCAGATGGAACGCATTGAATATATCATCGGCAGGAGGAAAGATCTCTCTTGTGGCATATTCATGTCCGACAAAATTAAACAGTTCTTTATAATATTCTTTTTTATATTCGGGCTTCAGTTCCGCAGCCCAATCATTTGAAATAGCTGGCATAATTCAGACTCCTTATCTATAGTGTAAAGAATACGTTTTTCATTTCGAGACGACATTCTGCATTCTGAAAATAAAAAGAATAGCATATGTGTTCATTTTTAAAAATAGTGTAACATAAAGAATATTTAATGTAAATTTTAAGGTGTAATTTTACTCTGAAACATTGTCAGGTGAGAGACTTTGTGGTATCATCTTTTCAAATGAAATTTTTGCAGAAGGGGTGCTGAAAATGGAGAAAGCATATAAGACAATGAAAACTTCAGGCGCAATAAATATTGCATTAGGCGTAGTGGTTCTGGTGCTTGGACTTGCATCCGGTATATTGATGATCGCATCAGGCGGTTGTCTCTTGAAGAACAAACGTCATATTGTATGGTAGGAATGACAATCCTATGCACGCGGATACAGGAAGAACAGTTGCCGCGTGCATATTTTTTGCAGATCTTTTCATGACGGAGTTTTTCTGTAAAAATGGGGTTGACAGACAGCGAGACACTGTGTTAAAGTCGATACAGATAATACGATGAAGAGGAATAGTAGAATCTATGAAGCATTCAGAGAGTTGCCGGTTGGTGTGAGACAACAGTGGAACAGATTTGAACTCGCCTCAGAGTAGCCCGCTGAAAGGAAGTAGGATGGGATGGAACCTGACCATTATAGCAGGAGGATATAAGAGATTCTATCTGTATCTGTAACGAGAGCATACAACATGTATGAAATAGAGTGGTACCGCGTATAACTTACGTCTCTATAGGTGATGAGATGTAGGTTTTTTTATTGCCATATTTTATGTAATATATGAATCGGAGAACAAAAGCCGTTACAGGAGCTTATACAGAAAACAGAAACAGGAGGTTAAACATGAAGAATTTTGAGCATTACAAAAGAGGCTACTATATGCCGCCGGAAAAGTCTACAAAATGGGTAGAAAAGGAATACGTTGATAAGGCACCGATCTGGTGTAGTGTAGATTTAAGAGATGGAAATCAGGCACTGATCGTTCCGATGAATCTGGATGAGAAACTGGAGTTCTTCAAGGAACTTGTACGAATCGGTTTCAAAGAGATCGAGATCGGTTTCCCTGCAGCATCAGAAACAGAATATGAGTTCTGCCGTACCCTGATCGAGAAGGATATGATACCGGATGATGTAACCATTCAGGTACTGACACAGGCAAGACCACATATTATTAAGAAGACATTTGAAGCAATTGACGGCGCAAAGAATGCAATCGTTCACCTGTATAATTCAACATCTTATGCACAGAGAACACAGGTATTTAAGAAATCCCAAGAAGAGATTTTACAGCTTGCTGTCGATGGAGCAAAACTGTTGAATCAGATGGCAGAAGAACATGGAGTGAACTATCCATTTGAATATTCACCGGAGAGCTTTACCGGAACAGAGATCGATTATGCACTGGAAGTATGTAATGCAGTTATTAAAGAATGGAAGCCTACCCCGGATCGTAAGGTTATCATCAACCTTCCTGCAACCGTAGAGATGTCACTGCCACATGTATATGCAAGTCAGATCGAGTACATGAGCGAACATCTGATTGACAGAGAAAATGTTATCCTGTCCTTACATCCGCACAATGACCGTGGCTGTGGCGTAGCAGATGCGGAGCTTGGTATTCTTGCAGGTGCAGACAGAATCGAGGGAACTTTATTTGGAAATGGTGAAAGAACCGGTAATGTAGATATCATCACACTTGCGATGAACATGTTTACACATGGAGTAGATCCTGAACTGGATCTGTCCGACATTCCAAAGCTGACAGAATTATATGAGCGCGTGACAAATATGCATGTATACGAGCGTTCTCCATATACAGGTAAATTAGTCTTTGCAGCATTCTCAGGATCTCATCAGGATGCGATCGCAAAGGGTATGAAGTACAGAGAAGATCAGGGAGACGGCATGTGGACAGTACCATACCTGCCTCTGAATCCGGAAGACATCGGAAGAAAGTACGACGGAGATGTTATCCGTATCAACAGTCAGTCAGGAAAGGGTGGAATCGGTTATATTCTTCAGTCCAAGTATGGCTTTGATCTTCCGGCCAAATTCCGTGAAGACCTTGGATACACAGTTAAAGATGTATCCGATAAGGCACATAAAGAATTATCCGCTGCAGAAGTACTGGATATTTTCCAGCGTACATATGTCAATATTGAAGGCCCGGTTCAGATGTTAGAATGCCATTTTGTGCAGGGCGATGGAATCTCAACGGAGATCACGATCATGAAATATGGTGAGAAGAAAGTATATCATGGTAAAGGAAATGGACGTCTGGATGCTGTCAGCAATGCAATTAAAAAGCATTTTGACATTGACTTCAAGATCATCTGCTATGAGGAGCATGCATTACAGGTTGGCTCTAACTCACAGGCAGTCGCTTATGTAGGTCTGGAAGGAAAAGATGGAATAGTTACCTGGGGTGCAGGCATTAAGGATGATATTATTGATGCATCTGTATATGCCTTAATCTCAGCAATCAACAGAACAGGCGTGTTATAATAAATAAAAAGCCATTCAGCCGGTATAATAATAGTATCGGTTGGATGGCTTTTTAATTTTTTTGAAAAAAGACTATGAAGTCTGGCTCAGCTTTTTATAGCAGTAGCCGATAATATCTTTTCGGGTTACGATACCGATGAACTTGTTGTGGTCGTCGACTACCGGAACAAAGTTCTGTGCCATTGCACGGGCAATCAGATCTTCCATGTTTGAGTTGATTGATACGGAGGCATATTCGAATTTTTTCGGAATGTCGGACAGATGGATATCTTCAGATTCGGACAGATGGTTTAATCCGGCTTTCTTGCAGAACCAGAGAATATCACCCTCGGTGATTGTTCCGACATATTCGCCGTTACCCGACAGAATCGGGATTGCTGAATATCGATGGATCTCCATCTTTTCAAGAATCTGTCTTAAAGTAAATGTATTTTCTATAAATGCAACCTCGCTCTTGGGAGTCAGAAAAAATAAAATATTCATAGGTCAGGTTAAATCCTCCTTTATGTAAAATATATGCTGTTTAAAAGTCATATCTGCCGGTATTGTTTTTGTTGTACCGGTAGTTGTTTTTTCTATTATAGAAGAAGTGGACACGGTTTGCAATTTACATTCTCTTAATTTTGTTTGAAAAAAGTGTGACAGATTACAGAGAAACCAGAGAAAAAACTTCTGGTTGTTTAATAAGGGGTTATTTGTTAAAATAAATATAGTGCAGGCTTGTGCGTGTACATTTACAGACAGGAGGAAAACTATGGCTGCGGATAACGTATATGATGAAGATCAGGAATACCTGATTGAAGCACGTGATACAATCTCCGAATTAGAAGATTTAAAAGATAAGCTGGAGGAGATCAAACTGCTCCAGAAGAAGAATAAACGGGCAATCGTCCGGGAAGAACGGGCGACCGGCGATGAGATCAGTGCCACGTTAAAGAAAAGAAAAGAACAGATCGCTGCAAGCTATGACAGACAGATCGATGTAAATAATTCCAAGATCCGTCAAGTGCAGACGAAGAAGGATAAAAAGAAAAGCCAGAGAATGGAAGATAGGATCAATAAGGAGACGGCAGATATCCGGGAGGAGAATCGTCAGCTGAATGCGACTATCAAGACCTTATTCAAAAAGAACCATGTTCCGCCGTTTTGTAATACGAAGATGTATTATTGTCTGTTTTCCCCAAAAGGCATGAGCGAATTTCTGGAGCTGTTTGTAATTCTTTTGGTTGCATGTGGAGGAATTCCTGCAGCAGTGATAGCGGTTTTGATGAATACAAAGTTTAAGACAGGAAGTCATACTGCAATGTGCGTGTTGATTGCAGCATTGATCATAATTGCTGAGTTTATTATTTATTTTATTGTATTTAACCTGACAAAGGTGAAACATAGGGATTTGATCCGGGAGGGAAGAAGAACCCGCGATAAGATCATAGCCAATGAGAAGGCTGTAAAAGCAATCAAGAATTCAATTGCAAAGGATAAGGATGAGAGTATTTACAGACTGGGTAAATATGATAAAAAGATTCAGGAATTAGAGGATGCAGGTGGAGTGATCAGTGATGAAAAACTGGATGCGCTTCGTACATTCGAGAAAGAAACCAAGCAGTTGATTACGGATGAGATTACCGGACGCAGAAAAGAGAAAATGGACCGGTTGAAATCCGAACGTGATACACTGGAAAATGATTTCGGTGATACGCAGAAGAAGATATCTGAATACGAGCTTATGATCACGAACAAATATGAAACATATCTCGGAAAGGATTTTTGTACAGAAGAAAAATTATCTGATCTGATCTCAATCATGGAAGAAGGATCAGCAAGTACAGTATCTGAGGCTATCAAAGTTTATAAGGGAGATGACAGATGATGATCGGCATAGATCAACGCCTTTCCGATGTATTCTGCCATTTGTTTAACTGTATATAATCTGGTATTCTGGAGAAGATTTGCTCCGGTGTGGCCAGACAAATTCACAATTCCGGTAATGGACATATCGCCTATTGCCGGAAGTTTTTTATTTACGCCTTTTCCGGGAAAAAGGTGGGAGTTGGTGAGCGTGACCAGTCCCATGTCCTTTGACATGCCAAGAGAGGCATCGACAGCAATCACAAAAGGATTGTCAAAGTCCGCATAAATGTGTTCGATGGTATCCTTGATATTTAAAGCATGGACAGGGTATTGCAGCGTGCCTGCAACCTGATAGGTTGTGTTGTGAGCCAGGATATAATCACCGACCAGAGGACCAAGGGCATCTCCGGTTGCGCGGTCTGTGCCGATGCAGATAACGATGATATCCTTGGAAGCACCATCCATTTCATATATCATTTCTATGATCTTATCCCCAAGTGCTTTACAGGTATGGCTACGGCTGGGATCAAAATATTCAGTTTTTCGTTTCGTTTGTTTTTTGCTGATATTCATAAACACCTTCCAGAAAATGTATCTTACTATAAAGTATTACCAGGATTGATAAAGTTTACACAAAGCTGAAAAATAAAATGTCGAAATAATAAAAAAGAAAAAATATGGATTGCAGGATCTGTTGACAAAATTTGATAAGTACAGGCTATCTGGAATGCTATTATCAGAATTAATCTCAAAATAGAGAACTTTCGATAGAACGAAAGTAAATAAAAGAATGGGGAGTGTTATCATGATAGAGATTGTATATGACAAGGCGACAGCAGAAAAAAATGCAAAAAATGATGGTCACTACAGAATGCCAAAGAATATCAGACAGATAGGAAATGCCCCGGATAAAAAGAAGATATACATAGAAGATTATGTAATGACATTTCTTCGCAAGATTGCAGAGCCGGGAAATACAACCTCCCGCGGTGCGATCCTGCTTGGAGAATATTTTAAAGACGGGGATACAGAGACCTTGTTCATCAGTGGAGCGGTAGAAGCACAGAATCTGGAGTTTGATGTAGAACAGATTAAATTTGATGATCATATCTGGAGCAAGCTCTATGCGGATATCAATAAATATTTTGAAAATCTGTCAGTTGTGGGATGGTTTTTATCCAGGATGGGATTTTCAACAGAAATCAATGACAAGATTACCAGACTTCATCTGGAAAATTTTCGGGGAAGAGATAAGGTACTGTTTGTTATGGATTCTCTGGAATGTGATGATGCCTTTTATGTATGTGAGAAGAACCGGCTGATGCGGCAACGTGGATACTATATTTATTATGTCAGAAATGAAGCAATGCAGAGCTACATTATCAGCCGTAAGAATATGTCCTGTGAGGACAAGCAGAACGCAGCAGTACGGAAGGATGCGGAGCTTGTAAAGAATTTCCGCGCCATGCGCGGTGACACACCTGAAAAACCAAAAAAGAACCGCACCTATGTCCGGTATGCAGTAGCCTCTTTTGCAGCTTTATTTGTACTATCCATGGGAGTTGCTGTATCCGGAAACTATGATAAAATGAAGAACATCGAATCTACGATCCGAAAAATGGAACTGGAAAATGGAGATTCCGGGGTACAAGTATTTTCAAACAGCAACACAGAACAGACAATATATACAAAAGATATAGACAGTACGACTGCCGGAACATCGGCTGTTACGGAAACGCAGACAGAGTCTGCCGGCACAGATAAGGCAGGAGTAACAGGATCAAATGGGGCACAGAACAAAACGCAGGTAGATCAACCGGATACAGAGAGTCTGATAACAACGGAACAGACAACTTCACAGGACAATACTCAGGAAAATACCCAGGAGACAATGGCAGAGGGAATTCTGCAGTATTATACGATTAAAGAAGGAGATACATTGATGAGTATTTCGATCAAGATGTACAAGTCTCCGGAATATGTGGATGCCCTGATGAATGCAAATGGAATTAAAGAAGGAGATACAATCTATCCGGGGGAAAAAATAGCTATTCCATCTGTAAACTAAAAATGATATACTGTCCACATGTGAAAAGAAAAACTCTTATTTAAAATTGCAGATAATATAGAGGTATAGTATGACAAAAGAAACAACTGAAGAACTGAATAAAAAAAGAAAACCTGCTTTTGGGAAACGTCGTTTTGAAAAACAGGACAGGACACAGGATACAGACAGCAACATAATAGAAGTAACACCAGGAATGTCAGGAAGATTAAAGCTGCTGATCCTTTTACTTGTGATATTAATTGCAGCGGTAACGATCGTATCCGTGCGCAGATACATCAACACAAGAGAATATAGAGCATATGACGTGGTGACATCTACCGAGACATCCGGAGATAATATAGCCAATTATGTATTGTTCAGTGATAATGTCCTGAAGGTAACAAAGGATGGAGTATCCTATATTGATCAGAGTGGTAATACTGTCTGGGACTGCAGCTATTCCATGAAGATGCCGCAGGTAGTTGTAAATGGAGACTATGCTGCAGTTGCAGATCTGAATGGCAGAGATGTGTATGTATTTAATAAATCCGGTAAGGTCAGTAACCAGACACTGAACTATGATATTACCAATATCGACGTGGCAGCACAGGGCGTTTATGTAGTGATCCTGTCGGGAGAAAAAGAAAATTATATCAATGCTTACGATAAAGACAGCAAGAGTATATATGAGATGAAGACATCGATCGAGAACAGTGGGTATCCGCTGGATATTGCAATATCAGATGACGGAGCCAAGTTATTTACCAGTTATGTGAAGGTAGACGGGACTTCTGTGCCGGATTATCTTGCAGCCTATAATTTCGGATCTGTGGGACAGAATGAGAATGCGGATCGTCTGATGGGTGGCTTTACCTTTGATGACACCATATTTCCATACATAGATTTTGTAGACAATGACACAGTTGTCTGTTTTGGTGATAATAAGATCGTTGTATACGCCATGTCTGAAAAACCAAGTGAAAAAGCGGAGATCGATCTGGAGAACCGTGAGATGCTTGGTGTATTTGCAAATACAAAATATCTGGGTTATATCACGGCAGATAACGAAGATAGTGACAACAGATACCATATCTATATCTATGATATGAGTGGTAAGCTGACAGCAGAAACGGATTATAACAATTCATTTTCCAATATATATGCAACAGATGATGAACTTATCATTTCGGGGGAATTCGACTGCAGTATTTATTATCTGAATGGAGCAAGAAAGTTTGCAACGACCTTTAATAAGAATCTGATCAATATTGTGCCATCCAAAAATAAGCTGGAGTATATTGCGATATTTGAAAATGAAACCCAGGTGATCAAATTAAAGTTAAAGAACGAAAAGGAGAAAAAATGAATCTGTTAGTTCTCGGAATTCTGGCATTTATTTTGCTACTGGTATTTCGTGGATATAGAAAAGGCTTTTTTAAAAGTGCTGCCAGCGCGATAGGAATTGTGCTGGCAGTTCTTCTTACTGCTATATTATATCCTGGCGTGAATAAACTGTTGTGTCAGTATACCGTTCTGGATGATGTCATAGAACAGAAAATCATAGAAAAATTTGAACTGCCGGAAGAAACAAAGACGGCAACAAGAAATGAAGAGATTGATACGATAGAAAATCTGGACCTTCCGGATAATGTGAAAGGCTGGCTGATTGCAAACTGCAACGGAGAAACGTTCCTGGAGAGTGGGGTGGATAATGTATGCAGTTATATTGCAAAGTCTTTAACAGCGATGGTAATGCGGGGAATTTCCTATGTGCTTACACTCCTGGTGTTGTTGCTTCTTCTTCATATATTGATTATGGTGCTTGATGTTGCAAACTATATACCAATCGTAAAAAGCATTAACAAAGCCGGAGGTGCAATATTTGGTGCCGGACAGGGAATCCTGATTGTCTGGATCTTTATGGGGATTGTGACGCTGTTGTCAACATTTAGCTGGGCATATCAGATCATACAGATGATCGATGAAAGTCCGCTTTTGGCATGGCTTTACAAAAAAGATATTTTTTTGAAAATAATAGTTGACATCTTGGAAAAGATTTAGTATAGTATCACTTGCTGGTCGCGAGAACAGCTTGAGCAACAAAAAAAGATTGAAAATAATCGAAAAAAGTTGTTGACAAACATTAACGATATGTGTTAATATATCGGAGTTGCTGTTCGAGACAGCAACAAGCAACGACAAATGATTTCATGATGATTCTCATCTGGAAAGCATGCAGAACATCAAAAAAGAAATTAAAAAAGTTGTTGACAAAGAACACTGAATGT
>ERZ831773.1124-NODE-1124-length-30581-cov-7.281170_pt1 | contig 30581 bp, 24 predicted proteins | sample MGYA00519696_ERZ831773 | MGnify/ENA primary metagenome ERZ831773 (study PRJEB31850, sample SAMEA3708720) | human gut metagenome | biome: human gut; feature: human-associated habitat; material: faeces | place: China | collected 2014 ...
TCTTCAACCACGAGTATACCTGGCATAGCATATGCACCTCTCTTTATTAACTATTTCTCCTCTTCGTTAAGACCTAGTTCATTACATATTTGTTTTGCCTCAATATCTTCGGTAGTGACTTTCCCTGTAATATCTCTATAGGCTTCTTTTATTCCATTTTTGACAGCCCACTTAACTATAAAATACAATGTAAGTAAAACGATTAGTGCTGTGCCAAAACTAATTCCTAATTCTTCAAACATTTCATTACCTCCGTCAAATCCCGCTCTATCAGACTCTTTTTATTTCTGCTGCAGTTTTGACAACAGAACAACCGTCTCCACATGTGCACTCCACGGGAACATATCGACTGGCTGTACCTTTTCTACCTGATAGCGGTACTCGCTTTCTTTACCTTCGTTGCACACTTTTTCGGTCAGATACTTTAAGTCTCTAGCAAGTGTTGCACTGTCGCAGCTTACATACACGATGCGGTCTGGATGCATAGCTGTGATGGTGTCTAAAAGTACGCTGTCACAGCCTTTTCTCGGAGGATCTACGACGATAACGTCTGCATGGCGTTCTTCTTTGCTGTCACGCTTTTCGTACCATTCTGGCAGCACTTCTTCTGCCTTTCCAACAAAGAACTCCGTATTGTCAAGACCATTTCGCGCTGCGTTTCCACGTGCATCTTCAATGGCTGCCGGAATAATCTCTACTCCGTAAACCTTCTTTGCACTGCGTGCCAAAAACAGTGAGATCGTTCCAATGCCGCAATACAAATCCCACACTGTTTCCTGTCCGGTAAGACCGGCAAATTCGAGTGCTTTTTTATAGAGCACCTCTGTCTGGGACGGATTTACCTGAAAGAAGCTCTGCGGTGAAATCTGGAATGTTACTTCACCAATCTTATCCTCTAAATATCCTGGTCCAAACAAATTGACAACTTTTTCGCCAAGAATTACATTTGTCTTTTTCTTATTGATATTTAAACATACAGATGTCATACCCTGTATCTTTATCAAACGCTCTGTAAGCTTGTCAGCATGAGGCAGACTGTCGGCATTTATGACGAGACATACAAGAATCTGTCCTGTATGAAAGCCCACTCTAATCAGCGCATGACGCACAATTCCTGTACCACGTTCTTCATCATATGGTGCAACGTGATACTCCTCCATGAATGACTTGATCTCTCGTATAATAGTCTGATTGATTTCTGGTGCGATCAGACAATCCTCACTGTCAATAATAGTGTGAGTACGTCCTGCATAAAATCCAGCGCAAATGCCTTCCTTATCAAAACCAAACGGCACCTGTGCTTTATTGCGATAACGCCACGGCTTTTCCATGCCAAGCGTCATTGGCACTTCAATATCCTTTAATCCCCCAATGCGTCGCAGATTATTCTCGACCTTACGGCGCTTGAACTTTAGCTGTTCCTCATAAGTCATACATTGGAGCGTGCAGCCGCCGCACTGACGCGCGACAGGACACAGCGGCTTTACACGATTTGGCGATGGCGTGATGATTTCCATCAGGCGTCCATAGCCATAATTCTTTTTGACCTTAATGACACGGACCTTTGCAACATCTCCAATTACCGTATCCTTGATAAACAGAGGAAATCCATTCTCATTGCCAAGCTCACCCTCGCTTATCTTGCCGATGCCTTCACCTTCCACACTTAAATCTTCGATTGTTACAATGTAATCCTGATTTTTTTTCACTTCCATACTTCTCCAACTCTTTTTCTTGTTACTGCAATACTGTTTTCTTAATATTGCTGTCCATTAAACGGTTAAATCCAATCCACTCACCTGGTGTTGCTGATGCAAGCTGCTCTTTCATAATTTCAAGCTTTGCATCTGCATTATCTGCAAAGTTAAGCGCTGCTGCCTCAATGATAGCAGGCTTTTTCGGTGAACCATACTCAAACTCACCGTGATGTGCTAAAATACAATGCTTTAACTCAGATGCTAATACTGGCGGGAAGCCCGGAATCTCACGGATATGACTTCCAATCATTTCAACGCCCATTACAATGTGACCAAGCAGCTGACCATCATCTGTGTAGTCATTTTCTGGAAAATCAGACAGCTCATTCACCTTTCCAATATCATGGAACATAGCTGCAGTCAAAAGCAGATCACGATTGATCATTGGGTAAAGCGTGCAGAAGAAATCACAAATCTTAGTAACAGACAAAGTATGCTCAAGAAGACCACCGATAAAGCCATGATGAACAGACTTTGCTGCTGAATGCTGACAGAAATTCTTTACAAACTCCTTGTCGCCAAAAAAGCTCAAAAGAAGCGCATTCAGATGCGGCTCCTTAACCTTCTGAATAAAGCCATCAAGCTCCTTAAACATTACAGCCGGATCTTTTTCAGAAACTGGGAAATAATCCTTCTGATCATATTCGCCCTCTTTTGCCTTGCGAATGCGGCGGCAATTTAACTGCAGACTGCCATTAAACAGAGTGACATCGCCATCAATTTTAATAAAGTCAAGATTTTCAAAATGCTCAATTGCACCAGACAGCTCCCATACCTTGCCATCAAGCACACCTGTCTTGTCCTGCAAAGTCAGCGAATAATATGTCTTTCCTGCCTTTGTCGTTGCAATCGTTTTATTTTTACAGAAAAAAATCTGCGACAGGCGTTCTCCCTCACGCAGCTCCTGAATATATTTCATAATCTTTTACCTCTCTCACTTTTTTGATACTTATTTAAGGGGATTATCCCCCTTTTATCTTATTATAAACAACTTCGCAATGCTTGTAAATGCTTTTACAAGTAAAAAAACTGTGGTTTTTCTTTTTCCTCTGTAGTATACTGAAGTTGCCTGTAAACTGTAACACACCAGAATCAGCGAAAGTTTCTTGCACTTTATTGTATTTTTTATTATACTTCTATTGTATTTTTTATTAAGGGGAAAATTTATGAATCAAAAAGCTTTATCAACACTTGAATATACAAAAATAATCGCCCAGCTTGAGGAATATGCATCTACCTCTATGGGCAAAAAGCGCTGTCGCGAACTCGTTCCGATGAATGATCTTCAAGAGATCAAAACAGCGCAGGCACAGACAAGCGATGCACTAGCACGCATTCTTCGAAAGGGAAGCATCTCTTTTTCTGGTGCAAAGGATATACGCGACTCACTTCTTCGTTTGAAGGTTGGCTCATCATTAAGCATCGCTGAGCTTTTGCGTGTAAGCGCACTTCTTCGCGTTGCACTTCGCGCAAGCGACTATGGCAAGCGTGACCATGAACCTGGCGAGGAGGACGATGCACTTGACGCAATGTTTCGTGAGCTTGCACCTGTCGTTTCTCTTGCAAAGGAAATTGACCGCTGTATCCTCTCTGAGGAGGAGATCGCTGATGATGCAAGCAACGGACTTCGCTCTGTGCGCCGTGCCATGAAAACTGCTGCCGAGAAGATCCGCACGCAGTTAAACAGTCTTGTTGTAAACTCACGTACTTATCTGCAAGATGGCGTTATCACAATGAGGAATGGCCGTTACTGTGTACCTGTAAAGGCTGAGCACAAATCCAACGTGCCAGGAATGGTACATGACCAAAGCTCTAGTGGTTCTACCATTTTTGTCGAGCCACTAAGCGTTGTAAAACTCAATAATGAGCTTCGCGAATTGGAGATCCGTGAACAAAAGGAAATCGAGGCTGTTCTTGCAGCTCTAAGCAATCAGACATGTGATCATTTAGATGAGCTGACACTTGATCTTGAACTTATCGGAGAGCTTGATTTTATCTTTGCAAAGGCTGCTCTCTCCCGCCATTACCGCGGCTGTGAGCCAAGATTAAATAAAGATGGCATCATCCGCCTGAAAAATGCACGTCATCCGCTTCTTGATCCGCACCGCGTTGTGCCTATTACACTTACGCTCGGTGAGAACTTTGATCTTCTGATCGTTACCGGACCAAATACTGGTGGTAAGACTGTTTCATTAAAGACAGTTGGTCTTCTGACACTTATGGGTCTTGCCGGACTTCACGTACCGGCTGCTGAGGGAACAACTCTAAGCGTCTTTACTGAGGTTTACGCAGACATTGGCGATGAGCAGAGCATTGAGCAGAATTTAAGTACCTTCTCATCTCATATGACAAACACCGTTAAATTCTTAGACAAGGCTGATAAGGATTCTCTGGTTCTGTTTGATGAGCTTGGTGCTGGTACAGACCCTGTTGAGGGTGCCGCACTTGCAATGGCAATTTTATCCTTCCTTCACAACATGAAAGTTCGCACAATGGCAACCACACATTACAGCGAATTAAAGCTTTTTGCTCTTTCCACTCCTGGTGTCGAAAATGCCAGCTGTGAATTTAACGTGGAAACACTTCGTCCGACATACCGTCTGTTAGTCGGCATTCCAGGAAAGAGTAACGCTTTTGCAATTTCAAGAAAGCTTGGTCTTCCAGAATTTATTATTGACGATGCTAAAAAGCATATCGACAGTCAGGATGAGAGCTTTGAGGATGTAATCTCTAATCTTGAGGCTTCACGTGTCCAAATGGAGCAGGATAAGGAACAAATTGCGGCTTATAAAGAGGAAATGGAGTCTCTTAAGAAGCAGCTTTCTGCCCAGAAAGAAAAGCTTGAGCAACAAAAGGCAAAAATCTTACAGGATGCCAACGAAAAAGCACGCAAGGTTCTTCAGGATGCCAAGGATTACGCCGATGAGACTATACGAATTATCAATAAAAAGACTGATGGAGGCGAGGTTAGCCGTCTTCTTGAGGAAGAGCGTACTAAGCTTCGTACTAAGCTTGACAAGACAGCATCAAAGGCACAGATTTCGCAGCCAAAGGCTTCTCCATCTAAAAAGCCAGACGCTAAAAAGCTTAAGCTTGGTGATGCCGTTAAGGTAGTTTCACTTAATCTTCGTGGTATTGTAAGTTCTCTTCCAAATGCAAGAGGAGATTTATTTGTCCAGATGGGTATTCTTCGTTCTCAGGTCAATATTAATGATTTGGAGCTGATTGATGAGCAGACTATTTCTGGTGATGGCGTACCTGCAATGCGCACAAAACAAAAGGGCAATGGAAGCAGCAAGATTCGTATGTCAAAATCTGCCACTGTTTCTCCTGAAATCAATCTGATTGGAAAAACAGTTGATGAGGCAATTCCAGAACTCGACAAATATCTCGATGATGCTTATCTGGCACATCTTGAAAAGGTTCGTGTCGTACACGGACGCGGTACAGGTGCCCTTAGAAATGGTGTTCATCAGCATCTGCGCAAGCTCAAATATGTAAAGTCCTTCCATTTAGGGGAATTTGGTGAGGGCGACAGTGGTGTTACCATTGTTACTTTTAAGTAAGAAAAAGAGAGGGGAATAAATATGATCAACCATGAATTCGACATTATTCGTGTCTTAATTGCCAGTCAGGATGATGAGATGATTAAAAAGCTCATCTTGTGCCTGACAGAAAATGCATATGAAACAGTCACAGTTAACAATAAAACTGATGCAAGAAAAAATCTGCTTTCCTTTCAGCCGCATATTTTGCTGGTAGACCGTCAGATTCCAACTATGAATAGTCTTGATTTGTGCCGTGAATTTCACAATGCGTGCAATATTCCGATTTTAATGCTGTCTAATGATGATAATATCGTCGATAAGGTGCTTTCTCTTGAAATTGGATGTGATGATTTTATGACAAAAGACTTTGATTCACGTGAGCTTATTGCTCGTATCCGTGCAATTGTCCGCCGTTCCCATTCAAACATACCAGACTTCTCTACATTGTCTGGCACATCACCGTCAGCTGACAGCGATTCTTCAGCCAAATGTATTACATTCCCTGGCCTTGTTATCAATCTGACCAATTATTCGGTCAGCTACCGCGGTGCTACAATTGAAATGCCGCCGCGCGAACTAGAGCTTTTATATTTTTTAGCCTCCTCACCAAATCAGGTTTTTACAAGAGAACAGCTTCTTGATCATGTGTGGGGCTATGAGTATGTAGGCGATACCCGCACGGTAGATGTCCATATTAAACGCCTGCGCGCAAAGCTTCCAGGCAAAAACAGCTGGTCTATCGCTACCGTATGGGGAGTCGGCTACAAATTTCAAACAAAACCCTCAAAAAGCGAATAATGTTTTTACTCGTTTGGATGATTCCAGTGCAGACGATGAAGCTCACCATTTAACTGCATACTGGCAAAATGATTCTGACGAAGTGCCTCATATAGCACAATCGCAACAGAATTTGATAAATTCAAGGAACGAATCTGTGGATTCATTGGAATACGGAAACACTGGTCTTCATAGTCAAGCAAAATCTCTTCCGGGATTCCAGCACTCTCCTTTCCAAACATCAGATACGCATCCTCATCATACTGGGCATCACTATATACGTGATGTCCTTTTGTTGTTGCTAAATACAGCTTTTTAGATGCATCTGGATTCTTCTCGAGAAAATCATTGAAATTTTCATAAACGCGCACATCGAGATGCTGCCAGTAATCAAGACCTGCTCTTTTTAACGCTTTCTCATCGAGTGAAAAACCAAGCGGCTTAATCAGGTGAAGTGTTGTTCCTGTTGCCACACATGTTCTTCCAATATTTCCTGTATTTGCCGGAATCTCCGGCTCTAATAATACTACATTCATACCATTTGCCTTTCTTCTTACTTTCTAATACGCACAAGCTCATCCTGTGCAGGTTTATCAAGATATCTTACTTCATCATCTCTGCGAATCACACGTGCGTTTTCTTTTGTTACCTGACCAATTACAACGCAGCTAACTCCTGCTTTTGCAAGTGCTGCACACACCTTTTCCGGCTGCATTGAAGATATAAGACAAGCACCATCTCCCATCAGCAGATAAGGATTTATACCATAAAACTCACTGATTTCAACTGATTCCTGACGAATAGGAATCTTTCGCATGTCTATGTCGAGTCCTGCACCAATACCATCTGCATAATTCCAAAGTGCGTTTAAAACACCGCCCTCTTGAATTGGATATATACAAGCATCAATATCCTCAAGAGCTTCTTTTACAGGACGAATACTAAGTGTATCCAAAAACTGCTGTGCCTGACGTATAAAGCCCTGCGTATACTGCTTTGTCAGTGCGTCTTCTCCGTAAGCCGCAAGCAGTCCAATTCCTGCCATTCCCGCATGACCTGCCATGCAAAGTGTGCTTCCTGCCTGGAGTGTTTTGTTTTGATTTTTGCCGTCATTATCTGTGAAGTCTTCGTTAGCATATCCAACTGCTGTAACTGATATGACTGCCTTTTGCACGAAGCTGCTGACGCTTGCTGTCACTAAGCCAAGCTTGACTGCTTCTTTCTGACACAAGGCAGCTATATAACCAGTTAACTCTGCCATAAATGCTTCTTCGCTGTCTTCCGGCCAAAGAAAACTGACATTTACAAGCTTCGTACATCCACGCTGCGCAAAAACTGTATTGCATGCTCTGTAAAATGCAAGTGCGATATCCTCTTTTGCCGAAACTGTCATCATTGCTTCTGAGACAATCTCCTTTTTTTCATGGCAAATCACTGCGCAATCATAATTTTGTGCAAAGCCTTCTGCTAACTTTTGCACTCTTTTAATTGGCCGTACAATGCTTCTTTGCTGCGCATTATACGAATATCTTCCTGTTCGCATATTTTTGCCCTTTCTGTTATTCATAATATGGCCACTCTTCTCCATTAAGCGTTGTTACTGAGATATCAATTGTCCAGCCGATGTATGGAAATACCATGGCCTCGCCTGCATTTCCCGGACGAGCTGATGCACTGACATTACAATCTGAAGCACGGTAAATAAGTCCCGATGCAGCCTTATAAGTGTCACGATTTAGTTCTGTTTCTTCTACAAGCTGTCCGTCAATATAGATCTGCTTATAGGATACGCACGACAATGCCGGATGAACTTCGACCTCAACTTTATGCTTATAGTTAACACGAACCTCTCCAACCTGACATTCGCTATCATTTACAACAATGTTGTATAGCGTCTCTGGCCATGAAACAGATAAAATCTCTGTTCTAAATCTTACAGAACGGTTTGCATCACGCTCCTCAATTCCCCAGATATTGATACAAATGCGGTCGTCTACTACATATGCTTCAATATAAATCGGATGATTTGAGCTGTTTGCAAATTTAAAATCAGAGTTATCCTGCGGCGCTACCATTGCATCCATGCCTGGATATACATAGTTAACCATCATCGAATGATTTTTACGATACGCAACCTCAAGCTCAGCACGCAGCACGGCATTATAAAGTGTAGTCGTCACCTGGCAGACTCCTCCGCCAACTACCATCTCTACCCTTCCCTGATTGTAGCCGGGTGCCTCTGCGTAACCATTTTCTGTCGTAACTGCACCGTACAAATCAAGTGCAGATATTGTTTCGCCCGGATAGAAAATACGGCCATTCATACCTTCTGCTGCACGAGCAATGTTATTTCGCCTGTTCTTGTCTCCAAGACCATCTGTGTAAAAGCTTCCAAGCGGCAGCTCACTAAATGCAAAATCGGCACTCGTATATGTCGCTGGTGTTTCCGTGTAAGGAAACGTATAATTTATAGGATCAGCCGTTGAAAAATCATTTATCATGCCTGTCAGCTCATTATAAATAGCCTCTGTATCAAACGCAATTCCATTTACTGCCTCTGTTACAACAAACTGTGCATTCTCACGTTTTACGCTTGCATTTGATACTGTTCTTGACAGGGTCGATGTATATTCACTTATTGTATCATGGAGAGTCTGCGTATCTAGCGAAAACTGCAGATCAAGATCCACGGGATTTACATCCATATCCTTTTGCTTTTTATACTGCTCTACGATATTTCCGCTCATAGTTAAATTGTCAAGAGAAGATACAATCTCTGCATTTGTACATGCTACGCCGAAGGATGACGCACTGTACTCATAAGTATTTCCCACAATGTTCCATACCATATATCGTGACTGCCTGTCTTCTATATAATCAGAGATCTCGCTTTTTGCTTCTTCAAGCGTTTTCCCCTCAAGGCTTATTCCTTCATAGCTTACACCTCTTGGAAATACACCAGTCGTACTCGTATTGAACGTTAATACAAATGGTGTCTTAGCAGTATCTGCCTCTGATGCATATGATACCACTCCAACCGCTCCAAGCAGCAAAAACGCTGCCGCAGCTGCCTTTGCTGCCTTTTTCTTAATTTCCTTTAATGATCTCATTCTGTGAAACTCCTTCTTACGTAGAAACATGCGCCCCTTGCAATAAGCGGCGCATGGATAAAAACTACTATTTAGCGTATCATAATTTAATATGGATAATACGGCCACAGCTGACCTGATAACGTATAGGTATCAATCGTAAATGCAAATCCCAGATTTGGAAGACTTGCCCAAGATGAACCAGGCGCAACAGCTTTTGGTGCTGCTTGAACTGTACAGTCAGACGCATGATACAAAGTACCAGAGGACGCTCCATAAACTGCGGTATTCATCGGCTCAACAGATTGCTCCACTCCATCGATAAATATATGTTTATACGACTTTGCCGTAAATCCAGGATGAGGGTCAACTGTTGTCTTTTGCTTATATGCAACATTAACTCCTCCAACCTGACAAACGCTGTCATCCACAATCTGATTGTACAGTGGATTTGGCCATGTGTACTCTGTTACAGTATCGCTCGTAAATGTAATAGTTCTGTTTGATGGACGCTGCTCTACACCCCAGATGTTAACAGTAACACTGTCTCCGCTCACGTAGGACTCGATGTAAATCGGATAATTTGAAGAGTTCACAAACGTGAAATCAAGACCTGATGGATAGTCGACAGTCGCATCCAGTGCCGGCGGCACATAGCTTATAATCATAGAATGAGAACGTCTGTTTACTACGGTAAGCTCGGCACGAATAACTGCATTATAAAGTGTAGTCGTGGTCTGACAGATTCCTCCGCCCATACTTGGAACAACCTTTCCAAGCTCATAGCCAAGACCCATCTGATAGCCATTTTCCGCCGTAACATCATGGAACATCTTAAGCGCAGATCCAGTTTCACCCGGATAAATTACACTTCCGTTCATAAAGTTTGCTGATACCGTAATATTTGTTGTTCTCGGTGCATCACCTAGACGATTGGTCGTGTAACTGCCGAGCGGATTCGGTGAGAAATTAAAGTATGAGCTGTCATATGTCGGCGGTGTCTCTGTAAATGGAAAACTGTACTGGATAGAATCAGCAGTAGAGAAATCCTCAATCTTTGCCAACAGCTCTGTTGCAATCGCATCTGTATCAAAAGAAACTCCAGTCACACCTTCAGTTACAACAAATTGTCCGTTTTCACGCGTTACAGTTGCATTCTGAGGATCCTTATAAAAATGACTTGTGTACTCTGCAACAGTACTTCTTACTGCATCTTCATCTACCGTAAACTGTAAATCAAGATTAATCGGACTTTGATCAAGATCCTTTTGCTTCTTGTACTGCTCTACAAGATTTCCCTCTAATGTCATATTCGAAAGCTGGTTGACTACATCTGGATTTGTCCATGTAGTTGAAAAGGAGCTTCCATCATAATCATATTTATATCCAAGCACATCCCACTGCATGTATCTTGTCAGACGATCATTAGCATATTCGTTAATCTCTAATACAGCCTCATCATACGTCTTTCCCTCAAGACTGATTCCCTCGTAGCTGACGCCGCGTCCAAACACGCCTGTTGTTTTTTTATTGAACGTCAGATCGTAGGACTTTGCCTGAACCTGGCCTTGCGTCTCTTCTGCAAAAGCAGAGACGACCATAGAGGCAATCATGGCTAATACGATAATCACTGCAACTGCACCTGCTAGTATGCGTTTTTTCTTATCATTCTTGTTTTTGTAGTAAAACATCCGCCTTTTTCCTTTCTATTTCTATTCATGCGCCCAGATTCCTATTATACATAATAATATGGTGTTTTTGCAATACCTTTTCAAACTTTCTTTATACATCTAAGCACATAAATTAACAGTGTTTTCCTTATCATACCATACTTTCAAAGTTTTTCACATTTCAAATTTCTTACATTTTTCGGACGATTATGACCTTTACTTTTTTCTGGCTCTGTGTTATCGTAAAGTTACAAATATAGGGATGTCCTTTAATCCCACACATGCCGTGGGCATCGGCATTCTGTAAATTGCCCAATTCAATATTTGAAGAAAGGTTCGTATTATGACAAAACAAGACGCAATCAATTTATTAACACAGAAAGATCAGCTGCAGCTGCTTTCTTTTTATGACACTCTTACACCAGAGCAGCAAGAAAGTCTCCTTGCTCAAATTGAAGGCATCGACTGGTCCTTGCTTGATGTATTAAAGACAAACAAAACTGTAAATACACGCGGCACTTTTGCACCGCTGTCTGCCATGGAGCTGTCCCAGATTGACGCAAACCGCGCACATCTTGAAGAAGTTGGATTACAGGCAATCCGCGAGGGCAAGGTTGCTGCCGTTTTGCTTGCAGGAGGTCAGGGTACCCGTCTTGGTTTTGATAAGCCAAAGGGTATGTACAATATCGGTGTCACAAGAGAGCTTTACATTTTTGAGTGTCTGATCAATAATGTAATGGAGATTGTAAAAAAGGCCGGTGCCTGGATTCCATTTTATATCATGACAAGTGACAAAAATTATGATGATACTACTGCTTTTTTGAAGGAGAAAAATTATTTTGGCTATAATGCCGAATATATTCACTTCTTCAAGCAAGAGATGGCACCAAGCGTAGATTACAATGGAAAGCTTCTTATGGAAGCACCTGATCGCCTGTCACTCTCTCCAAATGGAAATGGCGGATGGTTCTCATCTCTTTGCCGCTACGGATATGACAAGCAGATGAAGGAAGCTGGTGTTGAATGGCTGACTGCATTTGCTGTTGACAATGTTCTTCAAAGAATTAATGATCCGGCATTTGTCGGTGCTGTCATTGATTCTGGCTGTGACTGCGGCGGTATGGTTGTAAGAAAGGCTGACCCAAATGAACGTGTCGGCGTTCTTTGTACTGAGGATGGCAAGCCTTCCATCGTTGAATATTATGAGATGACTGATGATATGATTCACTTAAAGGATGAGAATGGAAATCTGCTCTACAACTTTGGTGTTATCTTAAACTACATGTTTAATTTGGATCGTTTAACTGAGATCAAAAGCAAACGTCTTCCGTTACATATCGTTGAGAAGAAGATTCCTTACATTGATGGTGATGGCAATCTGATTAAGCCAACTACACCAAATGGCTATAAGTTTGAATCATTAATTCTCGACATGATCCATATGATGGACAGCTGCTGTCCATTTGAGGTTGAGCGTGAGAAAGCATTTGCACCTGTTAAAAATCCGACTGGTGTAGACTCTGTTGAATCTGCAAGAAAACTTCTTGAGAAAAACGGCGTAACTTTATAAAAATAATCGGGGATAGGAAAATTTTCCTATCCCCATTTTTACTGTAAAATCAAACCCTGTGCTGCCCATTCTCTCAGTAAGTCTGTCATCCACAAAATACCATCCCCTGGTTCCTCTATTTCAATCGGTTCTTCTGCTGGCTCAATGCTTACTACAAAACTAAATAATGCATTCTTTATATCTGGCTCATCTGTCTGTGTCAAAAGCCCTTCCGTCTCACCGACAACTGGTGAAAGCTCTTCAATTCCCCATTCTTCTTGAAGTTTGTCTGAAATCTCTGCTTCAATTGTCACTTCAAATGCATATGTGCCTGCTGCGCCATCTTTTCCCGCACAGATTGATGCATTAACTTCAAGACCTTTTGAAACTGCATTCTCAAACTGCACAGCTAATGGTTCTTTCTCATAATCTTCATGCGGACAAAATGTAGTCTGAAGAGTATCAAATATCTGCTTTTTCTTTTTATCCTGATCAAAAGCATTTTCCGGATCAGCTTCTTTCATTCCTTCTATTACTGCATCCACATATGGTGTAAGAAGTGGCTCCCAGTCAATGACAAATGTTTTATCTAACTGTCCCTGCTCAATCTGCATATCGATGCGCTCCAAAAGCTGCCCTATCTGATCATTTTTCAGATTAATCGTGTAAGAGCCTGCATCATGTGCCGCCGCAAGACCTGAAAACACTCCTATCAAATCATCATATTTAAACTCATCCAGACCTATTGAAGAACCTACCAGACCAATCCAGTCTTCTGTAATTGAATCTGCTGCCTGCAGCACATTCTCATTCTCTTCCTCGTCAATGCGGTTCTCCTCTGTCAATTCCGATATCATCTCTTTAACCGATTCTGTATTTAAATATGCCTTAGTACCAAATACACGAAGTACATCCTCTGATACAAAATCAAAAAAAGTTCCATCACCATTTGGTGCACTTAAATACAGCATGTCCACAGATGCACTGTCTGGCGTCATACGGATCGTCATTCCGGCCGATACTTCCATATCACCAAACGTCATTGAGGCTGAAAACATTTCAGTTCCCTCTTTTATCCGCCGTGCTTCTGTGACCATATCTGCAATCTTTCTTATTCCACCCGTTTCCTCTTCTGCAAAAGTATTCTGTGCCGTGCTGACAAAAATCACTATCCCTGCCGCAAACAGCATCATTCTTTTTTTCATGAAACGTTCCCTCCATACACTATATGTTGCCACTTTCATTTCCAACATTACTCTCCTGCATTACGCAGCTCTATCATACCAATACTACCATACTACGCCCTTTTTTGCAAAGATATTACGCTTACAAATATCTTACATTTTACAACACGCGTTATTGTTGACTGGTTTCTTTTGATATGGTATACTATACACAATTAGACGGACATATTTTTGTATGTTCCGTCAAAAAATTTAAGGAGGTTTTTTTACCATGGATATGTCTTCTTTTTCTCTGGAAGGTAAGATTGCGCTGATTACTGGCGCTTCCTATGGTATCGGTATGGCTATCGCTAAGGGTATGGCTGCTGCCGGTGCTACAATCGTATTTAACGATATTAAGCAGGAGTTAGTTGATAAGGGTCTTGCTGCATACGAAGAAGCTGGAATCAAGGCTCATGGCTATGTTTGTGACGTTACTAATGAGGACGCTGTAAACGAGCTTGTTGCAAAGATCGAGGCTGAGGTTGGTGTAATCGACATTCTCGTAAACAATGCCGGAATCATCAAGAGAATCCCGATGTGCGAGATGACCGCTGCTCAGTTCAGACAGGTTATCGATGTTGACTTAAATGCTCCGTTTATCGTAGCAAAGGCTGTTATTCCGAGCATGATCAAGAAGGGTCATGGAAAGATCATCAACATCTGCTCCATGATGTCTGAACTTGGACGTGAGACCGTATCTGCTTATGCAGCAGCTAAAGGTGGCTTAAAGATGCTAACCAGAAACATCTGCTCTGAGTACGGTGAGTACAACATTCAGTGTAACGGTATTGGACCTGGCTACATTGCTACTCCGCAGACCGCTCCGCTTCGTGAGATTCAGCCAGACGGTTCCCGTCATCCGTTTGACCAGTTCATCATTGCCAAGACTCCGGCAGCTCGCTGGGGAGAAGCTGAGGACCTGGCAGGCCCGGCAGTATTCCTTGCTTCTGATGCTTCCAACTTCGTAAACGGACATGTTCTGTACGTAGATGGTGGTATCTTAGCTTACATTGGAAAGCAGCCACAGTAATTTATCTGATGAATCGTACTTAAATAGTACATAAAAAGAAAGCTTCGCGTTGTTTGACACATATGCGGAGCTTTCTTTAAGCATAAAAAAGCGTTGCTAAATATAATAGAAAGGTGTGGATAAATCGTTATGCGCATTGCACTGGTAGATGATTCTGAAATTGAACGTGGGATACTTCTGTCTTTGATTACTGACTATGGATGCGAAAAGCAGATTTTATTTGAATCTGATTGTTTTGACAGCGGAGATGCTTTTTTGTCTTCCTTTTCGTCTGATAAATACGATATTGTTTTTATGGACATTTTTATGAATGGTATGAGCGGTGTTGAGACGGCAAGCAAAATGCGTCAGATTGACAGCCATGTTATTTTAATTTTTCTGACTGCCTCTGCTGATTACATGCCAGATGCCTTTCGTGTCCATGCATTCCACTATATTCTAAAACCATATCAGAAAGATGCGATTTTTGCATGTCTGAATGATGCCTCTTTGCACCTTCCAGCTTCTGAAACCTTCATTTCATTCTCAGTAAATGCAATTGAGGTTCGCATTTTTGCTTCACAAATTGTATGCATCGTGGCTGACTCTCACTATACATGGATCACCGACCGAAATGGTCAGAAATACCATCCTTGTGCTGCCTTTGGTACATTCTCAAAACAGCTTTTATCTGACCGTCATTTTCTTCTTGTCAGCAGAGGTGTCCTGTGCAACATGGATGATATTAAATGCTTTTCTTCTGGCAGCTGTCTTCTTTCAAACGGCCAGACTCTTCCAGTTACACTGCGCAATGCCAAGCGTATTGAACAAACCTGGCGTGACTACTGTTTTTCAAAGACACGAGATCAAACTTTGGAAATTTGATTTTTGCTTTTCATTCATAAATTTTGCTTTTCGTTCATACTATATTGACTTTTTCGCATAAAAGCGTTAAATTTTTTGTACTACATCAACATTGCTTCACACACATTAGTTGGTTAGTTTCTTATTTTACACACTTTCTTTGTACAAAAAAAGACCGGCTCCCACACACCGGTCCTTTTTTGTTATCTTTTATTTTGATCCAACTTTCTTAAAGATTACGACAACAGTTTTTAAGATAATTTGAATATCAAGCTGAATGCTCCAGTTATCAATATATTCACAATCCAGACGAACAACCTCCTCAAAGTCTTCAATGTTGCTTCGTCCACTGACCTGCCACAATCCTGTCAGACCAGGCTTCATGCTTAGACGTCTCTTATGACGCGCCTCATATTGTTTAAACTCATCTACTGTCGGTGGTCTTGTTCCAACAAGACTCATATCACCCTTTAGTACATTCCAAAACTGAGGAAGCTCATCAATACTAGTTGAACGAATAAATTTGCCAACCTTTGTGATTCTAGGATCATCAGTCATCTTAAACATAAAGCCCTTCATTTCATTCTTTTCCATAAGCTCGGCCTTGCGCGCCTCTGCATCCTGATACATAGAGCGCACCTTATAAATATAGAAATAACGGCCATTTTTTCCCACACGCTTTTGCTTAAATATGAGTGGTCCAGGGGACTCTAGCTTTACAGCTGGTGCGATAAAAAGCATCACAACTGCTGTAATCATCAGTCCTACTATCGCTCCTACAATGTCTATTATACGCTTCATTACAAGCTTGTTAAAATCAAAAAATCTTGGTGCCACGCTGAGCGCATAGTGATTTCCAATCTGAGTAACTTCTCTTTGATAACCTGCGCCAAGATGATCAAGAAGGTCAATATTTACATGAACAATTACACCCATCTGAGCAAACTGCTCAGCATACTCAATGATTTCGTTTTTTCTTTGATCATCAAGCACTAAAAATACTTCATCAACAATTTCCCTGCTTGCTACCTCAATCACATTGTCGCCATTTGCCACAACACGATAGCCTTCGATATCTTCTCCAACATAATCACCATCTGTAATCGCAAGCGTAATCAGATAATTCTCGTAAGTATTATATCGTCTTAGATCCTCTGCAAGCGTTTTTACACGATCAGATGTTGTCAATACAAGAAGATGATCTGCTTTTTTATTTTTAAAAATAGTACGAAGCATTCTCTTACAGATCAAATGTGTCAACGCCATCAGAACCATATTGATTAGTACTGTTAATGCCCATACGCTTCTGCTGATCAGCTCTGTATTTTTAGTAACATAAAATACAGCAATAAGCACAGCTCCCATAATAATATTTAACTTGATCGTATATGTAATTTCTTCATATTTGTTTCGCTTCATGAAATAGCGATTCATGTTGAACGACAGAAATACCAAAAAATAGCTGATCAAAATCATCCAAAGAGATGATAATACGGAAGAAAAATCAAATATAAACTTCCGAAAAACGGATGCAAGAAAACAAGCTGCAATATAGCTTATCACGAGACAAACCGCGTCAATCCAAATCAGCAGATAATCCTGCATGTTTTTCCTTTGTTGACTCATGTTCAGAAATTCCTTTCCCTTTATTTCTTTTGTTTATTGTATCATAATTCTTTTCTTTAAACAACTTGATTTTTCAATTCACGCGTCTTGCTAGATGTCTCAGTAAACTGAGACGATAAATTTCATGCTTGCATAGAAATTTGATTTCTTTTCCTGTTTACTTTTACTTTAAAAAAAGGTATAGTATCAGCGAAGTAAACGAATATGGAAAGGCATGGTATTTATCGTGAATCTTACAAAACCTGTTATTTTAGCATCTGGCTCCCCACGCCGAAAAGAATTGTTAGCTCTTGCCGGCTTCAATTTTACTGTCTGCCCGGCAAAGGGTGAGGAAGTCACCACAAAAACGCTTCCATGTGATATTGTATGTGAACTGGCTCATCAAAAGGCATTTGAAATTGCAAAGGCACAAAAAGCTCCTTGCTATGTAATTGGCGCTGATACTATCGTTGCATTTGAAAATCGCATATTGGGAAAGCCAAAGGACAGCGCAGATGCCGTGCGAATGGTCTCTATGCTTCAGGGCAGCACACATCAGGTCTATACCGGTGTGACACTAATTGAAGTCTGCACTGATGGCAGTCTTCGCGAAAAAAGCTTCTACGAGGAGACAAATGTACATGTCTGCCAAATGACAAAGGATGAAATTGCTTCTTACGTTGCAACAGGTGAACCACTTGATAAGGCTGGAGCCTATGGAATTCAGGGTACTTTTTCAATCTATGTCTCAGGCATTGAAGGCGACTATTTTAACGTTGTTGGCCTTCCTGTTTCTCGTCTTTATCATGAATTTGCTGCTTTTCAAAATGCAGCTCACAAATAAGTGTTCAGCTCTCTTGGGCAAATTAAGGCGGTACCCTTACGGATACCGCCTCGTTTATTTTGGGCTAATCATTTTTATTTACTTTTTGCTGCGCTTTGTAAGAATGATCATTGCCACTACCGCTGCCGCAAGAATAATTCCAATCACAACCAGAATAATTCCGATTATTCCGCTGGCATCCTCAATACCAAGAATCTGGTTGATTTGACCAGACTGTGTGGTTGGCATTGGAAGTGTTGTGCTGGCTTCTGATGCAGCTGATGACGGTGCCGTACTTGGTGCTGTACTTGGTGCCGTACTCGGTGCTGTACTCGGTGCTGTGCTTGGTGCCGTACTTGGCGCTGTAGTCGTGGTTGTCTGTGCCTGCGTTGTTACTTCTGGTGTCGTAGTCGCCTGTGTCTGCGTTGTTGCCTCTGGCGTTGTAGTCGCCTGTGTCTGTGTAGTTTCCTCTGGCGTTGTAGTCGCCTGTGTCTGCGTTGTTGCCTCTGGTGTCGTTACCATCGGAATCTCTTCTGTCTTTGTTGCACCACATACTGTACAAGTATAAAGCTTTTCTCCAACTGCAGTTGTTGTTGCTTCTTTCTGTACAACACCATCATTCCATGTATGATTCTCATTCACAGTAAATCTTACACTTGCCAAATTGCCGGCGGCATCGGCTGCTGTAAATACATACGTGCCTGCCTTTGTAATTTCATGGGTAAAGGTATCATTTGTATTTAAGCTGCTTTCTGATGCAATCTCCTGATTATTTAACTTAACAGAATATAGATTTTCATCTTTTACCGTAAGTGTAATCTTTTGATCTAAGCAATATGTCTTATTAGATTCAGCTCCGCTAATCACTGGTGGTGTCTTGTCAAGCTTAATGCTTATCTGCTTTTCCTGACTAATTGCTCCACTTGAAATATTCATAAGATAATATTTCATTGTGTAGCTTCCCTCTTCGGTGATTACGATTTGTTTGTTTGTTCCAAATGATCCTCTGTCATTCGTAAATGCAATATAGAATCCATCTGGTGCTTTCAGCGTAGCATTTGCACGATACCAGCCATTACTTCCAAGACCCTGCGTTAAGAATTGTGCATCTACATTTACAGTGTACTGCGGATCATATTGTCCACATACAGTACAGATGCCATTTGCATAGCTGTGGCCGTTGTGCACCGTAATGGTAATGCTTGCTTCATTTCCTGCTGCATCAACTGCCTTAATAGTCTGTTCTGTCTCTGCTGGAGCAACTGTAAGTGTTTCTTCTGCAGTCAACGATACTGAAGTTCCATTTACTGTAACCTGTACAAGATTTGCATCACTAATTGTAAGCGTTGGAGCCTCACAATATGTCTTTTTGCCTTCTACACCACTAATTACAGGCGCTGTCTGATCGAAATTCGCTGTTAATGTCTTCTCTGTACTGATAACCTTGCCGTCTGTGCTTAGCAGATAGTAGGTAATCTTGTTTTCGCCTTCATTCAATGTAAGATCAAGACTAGTTGCTGTTCCAAATGATGACTCATCACTTGTCTGGCTAATATAATAGCCTGTAGGTGCTGTCAGTTTGATGGTGTTTTTGCGGTACCAGTTTCCTGCTGCATCTGGTGTCGTCGGCACTGCATCTGGTACATCATTTGACTGTACAGCCGGTGCCTTATAATTAGGATCAGATGCTCCACAGTGAACGCAAACACCATCTTCAAATGTATGAGTTCCATTTACCGTGATATGAACTGATGTCTCATTTCCTGCCTTATCGCGTAATACGATTTCCTGAACACCTGCTGCCGGTGATGCAGTAAAGCTTCCATCTGAATTTTGGCTTACTGACTCTGGAATGCTGCTTGATGCAAGATCAAGGTTTTCTTCAACAACACTAAAGGTTACTGCTTCACAATAAACCTTTCCTTCTTCAAGACCATTGATCTGTGGGGCTTTTGTATCAAGATATAAAATCTTTGTACGCTGCTCACTGACTGTTGTATTATCTTCTTTTATCAGATAATATACGATATGGTTCTCGCCTTCCTCTAATTCAATATCAAGAGTTGGCATTCTGCCTGATCTGTCATACAGATTTTCAATAATGTTATAGCCTTCTGGTGCAGTGAGAGTAATATTTTTTGTGCGATACCAGCCATCTGTACCCTGTCCGTCTGCCGCAGTACCATCCTCATTTAATGCTGTGAGCGTGATATCAGGAATATTTGTATCTTCTGTAGGTTCTGGCACATAATCAGGATCAGATGCACCACAGATGACGCAGCTTCCCTCTGAAAATGTATGACCATTATTCACGATTACATTTACAGTAGTCATGTTTCCTGCCTCATCTACTGCAGAAACAATTAACTGATTCTCTCCCGGCTCTAACGTAAAACTTCCATTTTCATCAAGTGAAACTGGCTGTCCGTTTACTGTAACTGTAACAGCATTTTCATCTGTCACCGTTACTGTCTGTGCTTCACAATATGTTTTTCCATCTTCAATTCCTGCGATAACAGGCGGTTCTGTATCGGCTGGCTTTGTCGGATTTACAGTCACATTTACTGATGCAGTAATTGTATTATAGATAGACGTGTCTTCTGGTGTATAAACTGCTGTATAAATACCATTTTCAGGGATAATGCTTGCTTCAAGCCAGCTCCATCCTTCAGGCAGTTCAACAGTTGAAAGTGACTCTCCCTCATCAATACTGATACTGTCCGGACACTGCGTCTGCGGTGTCGGATCTAATTTATTGATCTTGATTGTAATGACAATATTTTCTACTATATTGTAGTTTTCAGTGTCATTTGGAACATAACGAACTGCTGCTTGTGCTTCCTCTTGTGTTGGAAGTGTCGTTGCAGGATCAGTCTGCCACTCAAAATGACCATTAGAATCACTCGGAAGCTCAATCTCTGACAATGGTCTTGTCACATATCCTTCCAGTCCAACTGGAGTTGTGTAAACCGGATCCATCTTCTGAACTGGTTCTGGGGTTGGTTCTGGTGTCGGCTCCGGTGTAGGTTCTGGTGTAGGTTCTGGCGTTGGCTCTGGAGTTGATTCTGGCGTTGGTTCGACTGACTTTTCAATTAACGTTACATCATTTTCAATTGCCATACCTGATACAACATCAGTCAGTGTGCCATCTGCTCCTGCCATCTGCCACTGACATCCATCTGTAAAAATGCTGTCTGGCACAATACCATTTGTATAGACAACAGAATCCTCTCTTGCTTCATCCGCATAATCAAGTGTCCACTTATAGACACGTGAGTAACTCTCGTCTGTCTTTTTAATCAATACAGGCATCTGATCCGTTCCTATAAGCTGTGAAAACTTTGGATCTGTAAAACCTGAATTTAATGACCATGCTGCCGCTCCATCTGCAAACTGTGATGTGTCAAGTACTGTTACACCTGCAGGCGCTTCTGTCACAAAAAGACTGTTTTCTACACTTTCCTTATGCTCTGTAAATGCAGCTGATACGCTTCCATTTCCTGTTATGCTTGAATATCCTGGTGCATAATTTAACAGAATCGGCGTAACTGCATCTTCTCCCAACATATTTGTAATGCTGAAATTACTTGAGTAAACAGATTCAATCCTGTTTTCATTATCAGCAGCAAACTCACTTACAAACGCATCACTTTTTGAAGAAGTCACTGATGCGCCTGATGTGACGCAGGCACTAATGCTTCCTTCATTTCGTCCTGTTAACACACCTGCATCTGCATTTGACGTGATAGATGTGTTTTCCAGTTTAAGCTCTGTAACATGGCCTGCACTTCCAATATAGCCAAATACACCTGCAAGCGCATTTTGCGCAATATTTTCAATAGGCTGTGTTCCAAGCACTGCTGCCTGTTCTTCTGATACCTTGCTGACTAAGTCCACACCGTTTATCTGGTTCAGAATGATATTACTGATACTGTAACCATTTCCATCAAATACACCGTCATAGCTTTTTCCTGTCTGTGTCTCGACATTATAATATCCAAGCGGTGTCCATGAATACGCTGCTAACGCGCTCATGTCAATGTTGTCGGCTAAGCTTACATTCTGTGTCTCTAAATCTCCTGCATAAAAATGCTGAACAAACCATGCCAGTTCTCCTGCATTCTCAATCTCATATGCACGGATATCGCTGTAGCCAAGCTGTGCCATATCCTGATTTTCGATCACCTGCGGCTGCTCAAATTCTGTATATCCATTTATCTGAGTAACTCCATTTATATATTGGCTTTGTTCCTCTGCCGATACTGGAATATTAATCATGAGCATAGCGGCTGATGTCAACACTGCACTCCATTTTGCTTTTTGTCGTTTCATCTTCATCATATCGGACCTCCTGTCCGGTCAGGGTCATTCTCCCTCACCTTTTCTTTACTTTCAGTATAACAGCCGTTCTCTGCAATGTCACCTTAATAAAACACGTTATTTTTTACAAATTCCTTACGAAAACTAATAGCGCTCTTTTAAAAACTCTGATACATTCGTATGTCCGTAGTGCACAAGCTTGGCATCAAACTCTGCCATCTTTTTCTGAATCATATCCTTATCTTTTTGTTTTAGCAGACCGCTTTTCTCATACCGCTCAACCACTTCTTTTGCATCCTTATATGACTGCAGCGTAAGATCCTTATAATTATTTTCCAAATACATTTGAACTGTATTTAATTTTTCTTCGATTTCCTTTAATGCCTTTTTTCGTTCAAACATTGATATTCTCCCTTCTCATCTGCACAAATTTATATTGGCATACCATTAAATTTATGTTATACTAAATCTAGTATAACACTTTTTCAGAAAAGACAGGAGGTTTTTTTATGCCAACACCACATAATAATGCACAAAAAGGTCAGATTGCAAAAACTGTTTTAATGCCTGGTGATCCGCTGCGTGCAAAATTTATCGCTGATACCTTTTTACAGGATGCCGTTCTTGTAAATGAAGTACGTGGTATGCTTGCTTATACCGGAACTTATAATGGAAAACCAGTTACCGTTATGGGCAGCGGAATGGGTATGCCAAGTATCGGTATCTACTCCTACGAGTTATTTAAGGAATATGATGTAGACCGTATCATTCGTATCGGAAGCGCTGGAAGCTACAGCTCGGACGCCAAGATTTATGATGTCGTTCTTGCTACTTCCGCAGTCAGTGAATCCACCTATGCAAAGGTTCAGTCTGGCTACGACAAGGATGAGAGCTATCCATCCAAAGCACTCAATGATTCCCTTCGCGCTGCTGCAAAGCGTCTTGGAATTAATATGATTGAGGGTGCAATTCACTCTAGTGACGTCTTCTACCGCCAGCCGTCTGATGAAAAGCCAACCTATTGGGAAAAGCTTCGCGACGAGCGCGGCTGTCTGGCTGTTGAAATGGAAAGCTTTGCACTGTTTGCAAATGCTTCTGTACTAGGCAAAGAAGCAGCCTGCCTTTTAACAATCTCTGACAGCTTTATAAGCCCAGAGATCACTACTGCAGAAGAACGTCAGACTTGCTTCACTAACATGATGAAGATTGCTCTTGAAAATTTATAAAACGTACGAAAAAGGTACGCCGATTACTTTCCTCGGCGCACCTTTTTATACATTTAAATATCATACTCCTCGTAGCAATTACACAACACTTCACAGTCACAGTAACCACCATCTTCTTTTATTTCTCGTCTTACTTGATCGCGTCTTTCTTCATCATCAATGTTATCAAGTATCCACTGTTCTGTATTTTTTAACGAATGATCGCACTCTTCCGCTTGTAAAGCTTCCTCTAGATATTCAAAAAGCTCCTCCACTTCTTCCTGCTCTAAGCAGTAGCTTTTTTTCTCTTTTTGTCTCCATGCACGAAGTGCTTCCTTTTTTTGATTTTTTGTCATTTCTCCCATGACTTTTCCTCCATAGTGATTAAAAGCAATATTTATATCATTTACTCAAACCCAATACAAGTTTCTTTTCACTGCTCCCAATGCTTTATTTACATCACAAAGCAGTTCTTCACCGCAAAACTGCTTGTCGATTTTTTGTATCCTTTCCACAGCAATCTCAAATGCTCTTGTAATCAGTTCCTTATACATATTAATCTGATTTTCTGGCTTTGCAAAAACAAAATTTCTATAATTTATTCGCAGTCTCACCTCTGCAGTCATCTTTGTAGCACTATAATATCGCTTCTCTTTCCAACAGCTTTCCTCATAAGAACTTTCTTTCATAATGACTGCAAAAATGCCAAGCTCTCTCAATGCATTTCCGTAGCTTCTGGCTCTTATTTCATCCAACATCGGATCAACTACTTGCATTACTTCACGAAAACATTTCACAGCCTTTTCCTCTGTCTCCCCTGCCAGATAAATAACTGTACTTTTATTTTTCACTTTTTCTTCCTTTTCTGTTAGACCAAATGCCTGTCTAACATCATATACTAACTTGTCCCTTTGAAATTCAGGATCAGCACTTTTCGCTTTGTCGGCTGCTATTTCTAACGCTCTGCTTACATGCTGCTTATATAGTTCCACGCGTTTTTCAGGTTCTGCATTGCAGAAACTTTTATAATTTAACCGCAACCTGATATCTGCTTCCTTCCTCACCTTACTGTAGTATTGTCGTTCACAGTAGCCACCAGAATCATACATTTCTTCCTTCATTATGATTGCGAATACACCAACACTTGTCAACGCGCTTCCATACTCATTTTTTCTGATATCATCCAAAGGCGAATCTACCATATTTCGTATGGGAAGTAACAAACTATCAGCACGCCCCTCAGTTTCTGAACTCAAATAAATTTCCATTATATTAACTCTCTCCTCCAAAAGAAAACGATACTAGTGAAGCACCATCCATTCCCTGAATCAAATATATCACTTTATTTTTTCCTTTTTCATCACATACAAGATTAATAATATTCGCAATCTCTTTATAATTTTTTTCAAGTTTGGGTAATAACTCCATTAGTTTATCCACTTGCTCAAATTCTCCAATCAATAAAAAAGATGACAAACTTGCACCTTTAAAATAGTTAACTGCTTGTTTTATGCTTTTCTGTGCTATTCTTGCCTTTCCGAACTGTATCATATAAGCACTTTCTTCACAATTCTTTTCTATCTCTTCGGTTACAGCGAGCATATACTTTTTTCTTATATTTTGCCACATATGACCTATATATTTTTTCTTATAATCATAATCTATCATATTTGCTGTCCATAGCTCGACTGGAACTCCATCTGACAGCTTTGTAATTTCCTCTGCTGCAAAACCTCCATCTATTTCCTCATCTTCATCATAATCCAATATCTGTGCCTTAATGCCTTTCTTTATTTCTTTTAGGGCAGTAAAATACTGCGCACAGTCGTTAACGATTATCTTTTTCATCAAATTTCATCCTCTTATTTTTCAATATAAAAGATTCTTTTTTATCTGAGATTCTATTAATGCTGCCAAATATGAACTACTATACGCAAATGCTTCCTCCTGAGAAATTAACCACTTTTTCAAATCATCAATTTCTCCTTCTCCATCCAAATAAATTCTTGGTAAATTATGAAGTCCCATCAGAATAAGCCACATTTGTTCTTTTCTCTTTTTTTCAGAAATCAGTCTTTTTAACCCTTTTGTTTTCTGGCTCTCCTGAATGATTCTTTCACCTTTTTCAATTAATTCAAGCATTTTAGAATCAGTTTTTACATTTGCTTTGCCACAAAATTTCATCATGTCAGAGTCTTTTCTCTGTAGTACATTTCCTACATAAACATCTGCATTTTTCAAATATAAGACAATCTCTTTTATTTCTCCAAAAGAAACATCTATTTCTAACTCAATTAGTTGTATCAGTTGTCTCATCACGGCAAAATCATTAAGCAATTTTTTCTGTTCATGATTATTCCATCTTCCTGATATTTTAAAACCTTTTTCATGAACCATGAATTCATATAGCAATTCTCCACATATCGTTTCTTTTGAATTTCCCATTTCGAATCACCACCTTCTAATTTAATAGAAAAAAGGTGCGCCGATTACTTTCCTCGGCGCACCTTTAAATCGTTGCTATATACTTATTACTTGATTAATTCCTTATCAATCACCTTAAAGTTTGCCCTATGGATATAGAGTGCCTTTCCATCTTCTCGAAAAAAAAGATTGAGGAATTCAAGACGATGGGATGCACGTTATTTTTGTAATAGCCACTCTTCTACAATTTTTTGATCCATCTTTACCAACTTTGCAATTCGTTCAATCGTAAAGCCTTCCTCATGATAAAGCTCATAAGCCATCTCTTTTTTAGCTTGAGTTTCACCCTCCTCCAAGCTTTTTTCTCGATTTTTCTTTAATTCTTCTTCAATTTCGTCCTTCATAAGCTCTCGTAATGCTTCACACATGCCTGTCGACCTCCTAACCTCATCATACTTTTCCTTATTTGCTGCCACACTTACCTGTAACACAGCATCCGCCTTTTCTTTATCGCCTGGCTCTTTGAAATTCTTTGCCATCTCTGTAAACTTTTGGATATCCTCTTTTTCTGCACTTTTGGATAATACCTTTAAGCTTTCATGGTTTTGTGACTCTAATTCACTCGTTACAATAATTTGCGCTGGAATGGCAAGTCCTTGTACATAATAGATACCAGATACATGTTTTTCAATTAGATATCCATAACCAGCAAGCTTATTGAATAATTGCTTCGGTACTGTCGCTCGAAATAGAGAAATCGTTAGCTCCTCTAGCGGAATCTGCTCTACCTTTTCGCCTAATCCCTTATACAAATATGCATAACCAAGCGTTTTGAAAAAGTCATCAATCGTCATACCATCATCTGGAGACTTGTACTCAATTACATTGTGTCTACGAAAAATACGGCCAATTTCATTTTGAATTTGCACATTTTTTCGCTTCTCAATGATCAAAAGATCCATCTGTAATGGCTTCTTGCTTAAATTATATTCTCGCTTAAACTCAAGATCTGCTTTGTTTAAACGCAATTCAAGCTCTGCCGCTGCACAGAAAGCAGGATGCCACTGTAGTTTCGCATTTGATTGCTTTTTGTTTGGTTGTACCATCAAAAGTCCTCCAATTTATTTTATGTATTTCCAAAATTGTGGATTTTATCTGGTGTATTTTCTGACAGATACCTCGATCATTTTCTCTTTTGCACGTTATAAGTAGGTTTCCTTTCAAAATAATTATAGCATCAGAACTTATGTTTTGCAAGGAGAAGTTCAAAAAAAAATCAGGGAGAAGTCATTCTGCATGATTTCTCCCCCAATTTTGTATTACCTTAGAAAGCTGCTGTTAAAAGCATTTTTATGAATTGTAAAATCAGTTGCCAAATGCTTGTTATAAGTTGCATGGACGGAACTGCTATTCCATTCACAAACATTGCGATCAAAATCTCAATGAGAGAGATTTGATTGACTGTTTTCGGTGGCTCTATTTGCTTTTGCGGTTCAGTCGGTTTTGACGGTTCCTCTCGATTTTCCGGCTTACTTGGCTTTGTTGGCTCAACTCGGTTCTCTGGCTTACTCGGCTTTGTTGGCTCTGGCTTAGCTGGAAGCTTTGCAATCTCTTCCGTATAAGAATCTCCACATTTCTCACAGGTGTAGGTTCTAATTCCTGCGCTTTCTGTGGTCGCTTCTTTTGTCACTTCATCTTTATAAGTATGACCGAATGCAACGATTGGTTCTCCACTAGACAGCTTTACACCACAGTCCTTGCAGTAAATATCTCCTTCATATCCATTCTCAGTACAAGTTGCCGCTTTCGCATCGCGAACCTCGGTGTCTCCTACATGATTGGTTGGATCTACTTCTCCGTATGGCTTTCCACAGATCTCACAGATTGCTTTATCCTTACAGGTTGCTGTTCCACCACTGCACTTGCTCATCACTGCACCACAGTAATCACAGGTATGCTTTCCTTCTCCTGCTTTGTGGTCTCCGATTGCTACTGCACAGCCATAGTCACATTTATGGTCATGGTCAACATCGATATGCTCTCCTACCTCTGCTCCACATACATCACAACTATGGTCTTTGTTGTCATCCTTATGTCCTGATGCTGCGATTTTTACTGGCTCCGTTATCTGCACTGTCCCTGCTTCATCTGAAAAGAGGTATCCACAGTTTTTGCATTCCCAATAAGTTTCATAACCATCTTCGGTACAAGTTGCCGCTTTCGCATTGTGACTCTCAATACCTCCTACATGGTTGGTTGGATCTACTTCTCCGTATGATTGGCCACAAGTTGCGCAGATCGCTTCATCTGTACAGGTTGCTACTCCACCACTGCAACTAACTCTTACTTTGCAAGTATCACAATAATGATCTCCATTATTATCAATATGGTCGCTAATTTTTTCGCCACAGTCATCACACTTATGATCAAAATTATCGTCAATATGATTAATATTAATTGTTATATTTAACTCTCTCAATGTTGACGCCGTATTAGTCAACAACTCGGTCATAGAATGGCCGAGCATGCAAAGTTTCCCTTGAATACCGGACATTCAATTTCCGCCCTTTGAAAATAAGTCCACATTACACAATACGAATAACGCAGGCAGATCCTCTCCGGACAGTCCATCTTACAGTCATGCCGTAAGAAGACGGTGGTTGTTGATATGTTCTGCTCTACTCACAGATGAGATCCTGCAGCATCATGTAAGATGTTACAGGGTCCCGTCTGCTTTCATGCAGATGCTGCTTGTTTTGTTTTATATGCGATATGCCGTTTTTCATATACGATTCGAATCGCATTCTGTAAATTCTTGTGGCTGTATTGGTGTTCCTTACACAATTCCAGTATTTCTCTATCGCCTGCCCGTTTTCGAATATTGACAGCACCAACGTGGTCTGCATCATCCTGATACCCGCAGTTTGTACAGCAGAATCCTTTTGAGTGTCGGTTCTCTGCATTCAGATTGCTGCATACCGGGCATACCTGACTTGTAAAATCAGGTGCTACCTCGAAAAAGTCACATCCTTTTTGATTCAGTGCTTCCATCAGCTTTCTTTGAAGCTTTCCCCTGGCAAATGTGGAAAACATTCCATTAACCTTACGGCTCTTATTAAATTCCTTAATATCCAACTTTTCAATCGCAGTCAGTGTATCTTTGGAAATGCTGTCCACATAGGTTGTGACTGATTTCTTGATCTCGTGATCCAGCCGTGCATAGTAGCAGCGTTTTTTACGATATGGTGCTTTTGCCGTTTGAATCATTCGTTCCAGGCGATCCATCTTTTTGATGAGAGAACGTCTCACATCCTCTGGCAGATCATGTTTTCTCAAAAAGTGCTTAATTTTTCGTTTCTTGTTTCGAAGGCTCGCAAGCTCTGCAAAGGCAGGCTCTACCTCTTCATGATAAAAGTCAATTACCGGACTCATGGAACCGATTGCCCTTCCGTCAGATGTATGAAAACAGTCCGAGATTCCGGTATCCACTCCAATACAATTCGTTGTTGCAGGCTGCTGTCTTGTTGAATCATAGGACCAGCCAATTCGAAGGTTTCCCTTTCGTATCTGCATCAGAACCATTCCTGCCATCTTGTTATTCTGAATCTTATGTAAAAAATGGCCGCTGGTATCAAGCGGGATCGTGATTCGCTGTCTTGTTTTTAATGGATTTGTAATAATGATTACATAGGGCATTTTGGTATCTGTTGATTGTTCGATCTTCATTAAGCGTAAGTCCAATGGAACTGATACGAAACGAAGCTTTGGAACACGATACTCCAATGATTTTGTTGCATATCGCTCCTGAAACTCCAGCTGCAGATCAGAAAATTCCTTTTCCGACATTTCATGAAGTGTTTTTGTGCAGTCCTCATAAAACATGCCTTCTATCTGTCGCATTGTTTCTTCCATCTTTTGCTTTGAGCATCCCATGATCGACATGGCGAACAATACTTTTGACTGTGCAAATATCCCCATACCTTCTGACAAAAGATCCAGTCGGATATTATTCAAACGACCCGATACCTGCACGACTGCCGCATCAAATGCATTCTGGCAAAATGCGGAATTGATTCCTTCCGGACGAATGGCTTTTTCAAGCTTTCGCATTTGGGGATCTTTCTTATCATTCTTTACCAGTTGAAGTACGATGTCAGGATTCTTTTCCAACAGATCAATGTCACGATTGATGAGAGCAGTATACGAGTTCTGCATCTGCTGTAAGATAACAAGCTTTTCCTTATTCGGCCGACCATACAGAAAAACACTCTTTGTAATGGTTGTCTGGAAAGAACTGTTCTTTTTCTTTCTTGCCTTTGGCATGGCCCCTCCTTTCGTCAGTACTGTTTTGACCGGTGTTCGATATACTTGCGGATGGTCTCTTCTGAGATATCTCCAATCGTTTCCAGGTAGTAAGAATGGTTCCAAAGTTCTCCTTTCCACAGCTGTTGACGTAAGTCTGGAAACTTCTCGTACATCTTTCTGCGGTATTTTACCGAACAAACAATATGATAATTGATGTTATACATGCAGGTACGTGCATGTTTTAAGTTATCTTTTTCACATATATTATATCATATAGTATACATATAGTCAACAAATAGTTGGAATATATTATACATACAGTATTGTTTTCTCTGTAGACTGCCACCCGAATCTTCCCTATATTTCTCTGCCGAAGACAGTTTCGCTTTTTGGAACACAAAAAGCTTTAC
>ERZ831773.1136-NODE-1136-length-30441-cov-6.548674_pt1 | contig 30441 bp, 29 predicted proteins | sample MGYA00519696_ERZ831773 | MGnify/ENA primary metagenome ERZ831773 (study PRJEB31850, sample SAMEA3708720) | human gut metagenome | biome: human gut; feature: human-associated habitat; material: faeces | place: China | collected 2014 ...
GATTGGCAGTCCATTATTAAGTTTTTTATTATGTTCCCTTTGTACACCGTTGCAATATGTATTATATATACAATATGGATGCTTATTATTAAATAAATAGAAAAAACATTGACTTTAACTATCAATCTGTTAAAATGTGCTCATCAGTAAATTTTAATTTATTATGAATGAAATTTTAGTGGTAAAAATACCAGTGAAAAAGAAAGGAGAAAGTGTGCATATGAAAAAAGTAGTGGCAATGTATGAGCAGGAAGAGGCTTATGGAAAAAATCTTGCAGAATATGTGAACCGCAAGGAAAATATGCCATTTGAAGTGCAGGTATTTTCGCAGGCAGATAAGCTGTCAGATTATCTGCAGGGGCATACACCGCAGCTTCTTCTTCTTTCTGAAGAAAGCAGTCTAGAATCATATGGTGATATGTGCAAGAAAACGCAGGATGTTTTATATTTAACGGAACATAAAGATCAGGCACGTGATCAGAAGGGAAACCATATTTATAAATATCAGCCTACGGATCAATTATTAAATCAATTGATGCAGCATATGAGTGATCATGAGAAAAAGGACAGTCCAGTAATGCAGGAATCGTGTCCTATATACGGTGTGTATTCTCCAGTGGGAAGATGTGGAAAGACAACGTTTTCTCTTTTGCTTGGGGAGTTACTGGCGCGCAAGCGATCAGTCTTGTATATAGGTTTTGATGAATTGCCGTTTTGGGATGAGGAAGAAAATATATCAGAGGAGCAAGGTGAAAAAGGAACGCTATCAGATGCCTATTTTTACTGGCAAAGACAAAAATTAAAGGAAAAATTGCCAGTACTTGTATCACATTGGCATGGAGTTGATGTGCTTACTGGAATGAATTGTCCAGAGGATCTATGTGCAATACAGCCAGAAGAATGGAGCCAGTTGATTTTAAAAATTGCGCAGGAGACAGAATACGCAGCGATTGTTTTAGATATTGGATCAAAGCTGTGGCTTGCAGATTCAATGTTTTCGATGTGTTCTCAGCTGTATGTGCCAGTGCTTTCAGAACGTTTGGCAAAAGATCAGCAAAGACGTTTTGAGCTTTGGCTTGAGAAAAATGGTAGTGATGAGCTTTTGCAGCGTATGCAGATTGTAACGCTGCCTCAGTGTGCGCAAAATGGAACAATGAAGGAACGGTTAGAATACGCTCTGTGGGGAGAAGCAGGAGATTATGTGCGCAATTTAATAAAGATCGAGTGGTAAATAAAATGAAAAAATGCGATGAGGAGCTGTTTTCGCTGAAAGGTCAAAGAAACAGTAATGAAGATGATGAAAAAAAACGGCAGAATCTTTTTGGATTGTTGCGTACCCAAGTAGTGGAGCAGCTTGATATGACAAGAGAGCTGACAGATGATGAATTGTATGCAAGCATTGATGAGGTTTTGATGATGCCGCAGTACAGAAAACAATTTTCAGTGCGGGTTTTGACGCAGCTAAGACAGGCATTGTATGATTCATTTCGAAGGCTGGATGTATTAAGTGAGGCATTAGATGACCCGGAAGTGACAGAGATCATGGTCAATGGTTATGATCAGATTTATGTGGAAAAGCAAGGTGAGTTAGTTCGTTTTCCTAAGGCATTTTCATCGCAGGAGAAATTAGAGGATGTAATTCAGCAAATTGTAGCGAAAGTAAATCGCCGGGTAAATGAGGCAAATCCAATGGCAGATGCTCGCCTTGAGGATGGATCACGAGTAAATATTATTCTTCCTCCAATCGCGCTCAATGGTCCGATTCTTACGATCAGGCGATTTGCAAAGCATCCTCCTGATATGCACCAACTAATAAAATGGGGTGCATTGTCAGAGGATGTAGCGCAATTCTTAGCGAATCTGGTGCGAGCACGCTACAATATATTTATATCAGGAGGAACCGGTTCAGGAAAGACTACATTTTTGGGAGCACTTGCAGAGTATATTCCTGATCAGGAGCGTGTTGTCACGATAGAAGATTCCGCAGAGCTTCGTTTATATCATATCCAAAATCTGGTTCGCTTAGAGTCAAGAAATGCAAGCCAGGAAGGAAAATATGAAGTGACAATTCGGGACTTGATTAGAAATAGTCTGCGTATTCGTCCTGATCGTATTGTTGTCGGAGAGGTACGAGATGCGGCTGCGCTAGATATGCTTCAAGCGATGAATACTGGTCATGATGGTTCACTTTCAACGGGTCATGCCAATAGTGCACAGGATATGATGACACGTCTTGAGACAATGGTTTTGATGGGAGTGGAGCTTCCGCTTGCAGCAATAAGGGGACAAATTGCCTCGGCAATTGATATTGTAATTCATTTGGGGCGTTTACGAGATCGTTCCCGAAAGGTACTTTCTATTCAGGAAGTTACTGGTCTTGACGAAAAAGGAAATGTAACACTGTCTGTACTATATCAATTTCAGGAAACGGGGGTTGTGGATGGAAAGATCACAGGAAAACTCGAGGCGGTTCATTCACTTAAAAACTGCGAAAAACTTAAGAGCGCAGGAATTGTATTGTCTTCCTGAGGTATTAGGCTTTAAGGAGAAGCTTTTGTATGGAGCTGTGGGAGCAGCAGGCTGGTTAGGGCTTACTTATATTTTTTATCATGATTTTTTGCCAGGATTTATTTCAATGCTACCGTTTATTTATTTTTTCTTTCGATGGATTAGAAAATCGCTGCATGAAAAGCAAATACAGCGTATCAGACGCGAATTTCAAGAATTAATTCAATTGTTATCTGGTGCATTTAGGACTGGCCATTCAGCAGAAAATGCAATGCAGGAGGCTTCTGAGCAGCTATCTATGATGGAAGGAGAAACTGCTTATATGGTTCAGGTTATGCAGACAATGCTTACAAAAATGAGTTTGGGAGAACCTGCTGAGCAGGTATGGCTGTCGTTTGCAGATGCATGTGAGATAGAAGAAGTAAAAGAATTTGCAAAAGCTTTTGCGCTTGCTAAGAGAAGTGGTGCATCAATGCCATTTATTTTGCAGAAAATCGCTAGTCAGCTTGTATTGAAAGTGCAGACGCAGTCTCAGATCGAGACAATGCTTGCAGGGAAAAAGCTAGAACAAAAGATTATGAATTTGATGCCAGTTGGAATCCTTTTATATTTATCTGTTACATCACCGCAGCTGCTTAGTGTAATGTATGAGACGATGACAGGAAAGATGATTATGACAGTGTGCCTTTTTATTTATATAACGGCATATCTTCTTTCTGAGAGGATAACGAGACTAGAATAGTCTGTCATTAAGGATGCTGTAACTAAAACAAGAAAGAATGAAGTTGCTGAAAGGCAATAATAGGGAGGTGTGCTGCATGGCGTTGTTTTTTAGTTGTCTGATGGTGGGATTAGTAGTAATTGCTGTATGGAAACGAAATTATAAAAAGGAAACAATTGACAACATTCTGAGTGAGGAAAACAAAAAAGAATGGTTACGGTTTTTATTTCCAATGGGACTGTGGATTTATGATTTGCTTTTAAAGAAGCAGCCAGCTCAAAATGAAGAAGAAAGAGAGTGGGCAAATGCCTTATATGTAAGAGAGGATGCAAAGAAAAAGCTGCAGCTTCAAGGCGCAAGGCAGATGGTAAATTTCTGGATATGTTTATTTTTGGCGAGTGTGCTTGGAATTGTTGTTTCATTTCTTCCAGATACACAAATACAAAAAACAGAGCTAGAGCGTCCGGAGTTTGGACAGACAAAAGACTATAGTTTGACAGTGGAAGGTTTAGAAGAGGGAGATCAGACCATTCACGTAAGTGTAGATGGAAAAGAACCAGAGACACAAGGTATGATGGCTGTGTTTGATGATGCATTTGATTCAGTAAAAGAACAGATTTTAGGAGAGAATGAATCACTTGAAAATGTTCAGACTAATCTTTCTCTCGTTTCTTCCACAATTTATGGAATACGTGTGGCGTGGAAAAGCTTAACTCCAGAATTTTTGGATGATTTTGGCGTGATTCAAATACAAGATATCCCTCCAGAGGGTGTTACTGCACAACTTCAGGTAAAGCTATCTTATTCTATGTATGAACAGTATTATACACTTGATGTGAGACTGATGATGCCAAAGAAGGATGCGCAGTATTATATGATGCTTTTGACAAAACAGTTAAAGGATGAAAATGATAATACGAAAACAAAGTCGATAGTGACGCTTCCTGAAAATATAGAAGGAAAGAAGTTAACCTATAAAACAGTGCAAACACAGCCGATCCGCCTGATGCCAGCGCTATTTTTACTATTGCCGTTTATTTTATATGAAATTGCAAGGCAAAAAAGGAAAGAAGCATTTGAGAATCGAAATAAACAGCTGATAGCTGATTATCCTAATTTTGTGTTTGAGTTAGGATTGATGATTCAGTGTGGATTAAATGTACGCACGGCATGGAATCGTTTGACTGCAGAATATGAAGAAACACAGCATAAATGCAAGGGATATCAACGTTATCTGTTTGAAGAAATGCTTGTTACCCGAAATCAAATAGAGGCAGGTGTAAATGAAGCAGCAGCATATGGTGCATTTGGAAGGAGGTGCAGAGCACACTGCTATTTGAAGTTAGGAAGCAGCCTTGAACAGAATTTGCGTCAAGGAATATCGGGATTAGAGCAGCAGCTTGATCAAGAACTGACACAGGCGTTAGAACAGAGAAAAAACCAGGCAATACAGGATGGTGAGCGTATGGAAACCAAAATGTTGTTTCCGATGTTTCTTTTGCTTGGATTAGTAATGGCTATAGTAATGATACCTGCATTTATGAGTATGTAGTGATTAAAAATAAAGAATTACGGAAGGAGGTATATTTCGATGGAAGGAATTAAAAAACATACGGTTTTTTGTCGTATCGCTGATGGCGCAGTGAAGAAAATTAGAAGATTTAGAAATAATACAAAGGGAGTTACTACTGTTGAGGTAATCTTAGTTCTTGTAGTGCTTTTGGCAATTGTTGTAATTTTTAGAGAACAGCTTACCGCTATCGTAACTGGAATTTTTAGTCATGTAAATAGTACAGTAAGTGAATTGTATGAATGATGAAAAGGTTACATGAGAAAGCCAGTATAACTGTATTTTTATCGCTGCTGCTTGTACTATTTATTGGATTTATTATGATGATGACAGAGCATGCGAGGATATTTGGACTTCGTCAGCGCCTGGTCTGTGCTACAGACTCTGCAATGGATTCATTATTTTCTATGTATGATCGTGAATTACTTAATGAATTTGATTTAATGCTTTTAAATGAAAATGAATTAAGTAATAATCAAGATATAGAGGAGGTTGTAAGCAAATATTTGACGATGAACGCAAATCCAAAACAAGACCATTTGCTTTTATCTGGGAATCTATATAGAGGAACAAGCAGCACTGCAGAGATTGAAAATACGGTTTCAGTCATTGAAAATGAAGGAGAATTATTTGCCAGAAGCGTACTGGAATTTATGAAATACCGCACACTTGGAATTGCGGTTGAAAAAGTACAAGAGCAGCTTGAAGAGCTGGAAATGGGTGATGATGCGAAGACAATGGCAAAAGAGCAGCAGGAACTGGAACAAGAAAGTTTTGATGAGCAGTTTTTAGAAAAAACGAATGAAGAAAAGAAGAAGTATGAGGAAGCGATAGAGGAAAGCTGGCTTGAAAAATTAGAAAAGCTCAAGGAAGATGGTTGGCTGAATTTTGTACTGCCGTTTGATCAGGCTGCATCAGGATATGTTATTGAGGCAGAGGATCTTCCATCAAAGTGGAGAACTGTAAATTTTACATGGTATCACTCTGCGATTAGTGAAATGGAAGAAAGTTTTTTGTTTACAGAATATCTTTTAGAGCATTGCCGCAGTTTTACAAGTACAGGCGAGACAAATAAAATGGCATATGAGCTAGAATATATACTAAATGGCAAAACAAGTGATAAGGAAAATTTAAAATCAACAGTAAATTCACTTCTTTTAATGAGAGAGGGACTGAATTTATTTTCTGCATGGAAGGATCCTGTCTTATCATCTCAGGCAGAGACAGCGGCAACTACTCTTGTTGGTTGGACTGGCGTATATCCTGCCATTAAGCTGACGCAGTTTACAATGATTGCAGGTTGGTCATTTGCTGAGGCTATAGTTGATGTAAGAACATTGCTAAGCGGAGGCAATATTCCTATTATTAAAAACTCAGAAAGCTGGACATTGGAGTTTTCACAGATCACAGATTTTTTGGATGGAGATTTGTTTTTAACAGCAAAAGAGAATAATGGACTGTCATATGATGAATACTTACGCCTTCTTTTGTATGCGCAAGGGCGAAGTGATAGACGCTATCATACAATGGATGTCATTCAGCTTAGAATGAGAGAAAAAAATCCTGATTTTTCGATGGCGGATTGTTTGGGAGCTGTACAGGTTAAGGCAAGTATGAAGGCGGCACCGATTTTTTATTGTTTTGCTGGGTCTGGATATGAGATTTCGTGCGAACAAAGCCGTATGTATTAGATTAAAATTAAAATAAAGAAAGGTGGTGTACCATGAGGCTGGCAGTTGATCATAGAAGAGCATTCAAAAAAAAATCCAGGTATCGATCATTTTGTTTTTCAGTCGGCTGCCAGCAATGTAACGGTTCGCTGACTGTTGAAGCCAGTATAGTGCTGCCTATTTTTCTTAGTGTTATTATGGCGCTTATGTCTTTTTTTGAGGTTATACAGATACAGACGCGGATTCAGCAGGGAATGAAGGATTCAGTTACAAGTGCTGCTGGATATTATTATTTGCTTGAAGAGCCAAATGAGGCAGAAGATGTAGGCGGTGAAGAAGCAGAGGATGTGATCACGCTGATAGTTCAAGGTGGAATTACAGCAGTTTATTTAAAACAAAAGCTTCTGTATTCAGTGGAAAGAGAAATTTTAGATCGTTCATGGATTATAGGAGGAAGTGATGGACTGACCGTACTTGGTTCTCGTTTTCCAGATGATGATGGAAATTTAGATCTTACCGTAACATATCGCGTGAGAGTTCCGTTTCTTCCGGGAAATTTCGGTTCACTTTTATTTACACAGCGGGAGTGTCAGCGTGTATGGAGCGGAAATAAAGCACCATCGCAAGATGGCGATAAGATAGAAGATGAGACTAAGGAAGACCAAATTGTGTATATTACGGAAACAGGAAGTGTGTACCATACAAGTTTGGACTGTTCATATTTGAAGCTTTCTGTGAAACAGATCCGTCATAATGAGGTAGTCAATTACCGCAGTGATGATGGCAGCAAGTATTATGCATGTGACAGATGCGAAAAAGGCGGAAGTGGTTTTTGGGTGTATATTACATCAAGTGGAAATCGTTTTCACACAGATCCAAATTGTGCGGCGCTAAGAAGAAATGTAAAGTCAGTAAAGCTTTCAGAGGTTTCAGATCGTCACTGCTGCAGCCGCTGTGCCAAACAGGATGATGGAGGAAAATCATGACGCAGGCAAGGTGGATTTTTATTATTTTATGCTTTTTGCTTCCAGCGGCAACTGATTTGTTATTTCATAATGTATCTGTGTGCTGGCTGATTGGATGTACAGTTATTGCAATGATTTGGAATTTCTTTTGTGGATGCGAAATCCTTGATTTAGTGTTTTGCTTATTTCCAGGGATGATAGTGTGGCTTTTGGCGCGTTTTAGTAAAGGCATTGGAATGGGTGATGTACTTTGCATATTTTTGCTTGGAGCGGGCTGTGGGGTGGAAATAGGGCTGGAAATTTTATTTGTAGGCAGTATTCTTTGTCTGTGTGCACAGTTGATGCAAAGAGTTTTTATAACACATGTTTACCAAAAAGAAATACCATTTGTTCCTTGGCTGCTTGTCTCAATTTGCATCAATTGTCTGATATATACTGCGTTTATAAGCAAGTAGTAAAACCGGACTGCGAATGTTAGCTTTACGAGAAAGAGGTGTTTTTGTGAAGCCGGAAAAGAAAAAGATTGTTATTCTGATCAAAAAGAAGCTTTTATTTCGGGAAAAAGCAAGCTTTACTGTGGAGGCCAGCTTGATTATGATGACAGTTCTCATGGCTGTTTTTATGTGTATTTATTATGGTTTTTTCACTCATGATAAAGCAGTGTTAGAGGAAGTATCGTGGCATACAGCGCAAAAAGCGATGCTTTTGGTGACAGAAAACAGTAGTATGAAAGATGGAGCTTTTTCTTGGGAAGAACTTCAGGAAAAAGGGCTTTTATGGCGGATCTCGCAGAATACGGCAAACCAGGATATAATTTGTGAATATGCAAATACGCATATAGAAGGTGAATTATTTGCCTGTGATATGCCATCATTTTTGGTGAAGGCAGGACCTGGAATGGTTAAGATTACATATAAGGCACCAATACGTCTTCCTTTTTTTGCACTGATGCGTTTATGGGGAACACCAACAGAAATTACAGGACAAGTGCAGGTACATGAATCAAAGCAGGAGGAGTTTATCAGACTTGTAAGAGGAATCAAGCGGGATAAAGAAACAGCGTCAGATTCTAAAGAAATATCAGCTGAAGATTGAACATTTTACGAAAAGCAATAAAAATTCATTACAGGGGGTGATATAATGGCACAAATGGAAGTATCATACAGCCGAAGGCTTGATTATCAGTATATGATGATAGAGACAGACGAGGAAGCCAGATCAGATTATAGGTTGTCAATGCTGATTAACAATAGGATCAATGGATTTTTACCTGTACATGTTCAGCAGATGAATGGAAAAAGTACGCTTAGCTATGAGATTACATCATTAGAAAACTTACCGGAATTTCTTGATGCCAGAAAGATCGCCTATGATGAGATGGTGTCACTTCTATTGCAGTTTTGCAGTGCAGTTTCAGAGGCAGGGCGTTATTTGCTAGACGGAGAAGGAATATTGCTTGAACCTCAGTATATATATGTGTCGAAAAGCTTAGAACGTATTCGATTTTGCTATTATCCATATCAGCATATGCCGTTGCATCAGTCTGTAAATGTATTATGTCGATTTTTGATTGATCATATTGATTATGATGATAGAAGAAGCTTAGAACTGGCATATGGACTCTTTCAGGAAAGCCTTCGGGAAAATTTATCAATCAGTGTAATTGTTGGATGCATAAAAGATCGGTTAGAGAATGCCACAAATGATTCTTGTGATTCTAAAGTATCTTCTGTGCAGATAAGTTCTCAAATTAATAAGCAAATAACAGACCAAGAATGTGGACAGAGCGATTCTAAACAGACTGATTCTGGTGCAAGTGAACAGGAAAAACAACAGAAAATACAGCAGGAAAAACAATATAAAAATGTGCAGCAAGTGTCAGATTCACCTAAGAGGGAAAAAACAAAATGCAAGCAAAAAAAATCGTCAGTTACAGTTATTGGCATATTATTGATTATGGTTATTTTGGGATATGTGTTTTTTACAGCAGGGAAGCGTTTGCTTTTGTTAGATCTCATCAATAAAAATCTGCTTGCAGCTGCTGGGCTTTTCATAGTCGTGGCGGCAGTGGCAGCAGCATTTATGGCATATTGGATATTAAAGCCAAAACATTGACAAATCTTATTTCTAATGATAAAGTTGACTGACAGAATTTTGCTAGTTACAGTTCATTCAAATATGTGTCCTGTGAATTGTAATTTTTGTTAAGTACAACGAGGTGATAAGGGTGGATCAAAAATTGATGCGCGAATTTGTGGAAAAAAAGCTGAAGCGTGGTGGGTATACGAATATTGCTGCAGCAAATTTTCCTTGTGGTGTATGGATCAAAGAGGATACGAAGCTGTATGCAGTTTGTCTGTTCGATGATCCAAATAAGCTGGCAGCCGATCCGTGGAGAATTGATAGGGTAGTTGATTATGCAGCACAGAAGGTTAGAGAGCAAAAACAGCTGGAGTGTCAATTTCTTGCACTTGTGCTGTCAGATGATTTTTCAATTTCAAAGCAGCTTGTAACAGGCTTTTACCCAAGGTGGTTTATAGATGACGCTGGACAGCCAGTGATTTTTGACGGACAGCCGTCTGAATTTTGTGATCTTTATGCTACCCTGATTAGAAAGGAACGTTTTTCAGATCGTTTTAATGGAAAACGAATAGCAATTAACAGAATACCAGAGGTTACGTTGATGTTGGTGATTCTTAATATTTTGATTCAATGCATCGTTGCAGTCGGTGAGATTGGAGGAAAAGAATCGGAATTGATGAATATGATGGTGCTGCAAATTGGTGAGTTTGTTCAAAAGCCAGAGTGGTGGCGTCTTGTTACAAGCGTTTTTCTTCACTTTGGATGGGATCATTTATTTAACAATATGCTTGTTCTTTTGTATCTTGGTGCATTGGCAGAGCGTTGTATTGGAAAGTGGCGTTTTCTTGGTGTATATTTAATCAGTGGCATTGGCGCAAATGCGGCATCTGTCTGGTGGTATGTGCATCAGGGGGATTTGCTTGTAGCGACAGCTGGTGCATCTGGTGCAATTTTTGGAATCGCAGGTCTTTTACTATGTATTGTTTTATTGTCAAAAGGTCATTTTGAAGAAATTACGCTTCGGCAGCTTATTTTCATGATGTTTTTCACTTTATATCATGGATTTGCCGAAAGTGGTGTCAACAATTGCGCACATATAGTGGGTGCTATAATAGGCTTTGTATGCGGCATTATTATTTTTTGTCAGATGAAAAAGAACAGGGCAGAAGGAAGGTAAAGGTGGCACCCTGATTTGGAGCAGAGCTTACGCGTATATGACCGCCATGTCCTTCAATAATACGTTTGGCAACTGGAAGGCCAAGCCCAGTACCATCTGGTTTTGTGGTAGTAAAAGGATGGAAAATAGTAAGCAGTTGTTTGGGTGCAATCCCGCAGCCATCGTCTATTATAGATACGACAAATTGTTCGTTTGACTTTGTAAGAATAATTTGAACGCTTCCATTGTCAGATACGGCATCAAGTGCATTGACGATCAGATTTAAAAGTGCTTCCATCATTTTTGGGGAGTCGAGAGGCATGTAGGCGCATGAGACGCGGCTTGTATATGTAAGTGTTTTGTTCGTTCCCTCGGTTAGAGGAAGACATGATAAATAAGCCCGCCGCAGTAAATTGCACAGATCACTGCGTTGTTTCGTCAGTTGGTCAGACATGCTGTAATCTGTCAGATCACGAAGAAGCTTATTCATTAAGCGGCAGTCAGAGGAGAGCTCTGGCCAATAACGATAGCATCTAACTTCAGGATGCGCAGCTTCAATAGCCTGAATACTGCTGCACAGCAAAGAAAGCAGAGTTTGAAGTTCATGGGCGGCATTGGCAAGAAAATAGGTTTGATCGTTCATAAGCACCTCCATTACAGCTTTAAATTGTTACCTGTTAGATATATCATTTTTTATAGATTGTCTCAAGAAAAATGTAACGACATTTTGTGCTCTTGTAATTTATCAAAAAAATGAGTATACTGGGTACAAAAGAAAATGGCATCAATATTTGCCGAAAGAGAGGTTTTAGTTATGTTAGATGATAATTGTATTTTTTGTAAAATAGCAGCAGGTGAGATTCCATCAGAGACTGTTTATGAGGATGAGCAGTTTCGCGCAATTCTTGATTTAGGTCCGGCATCTGCAGGACATACATTAATCCTTCCAAAGGCGCACTTTAAGGATGTAACAGAGATCAGCGATGAATATGCCGCAAATGTTCTTAAAGTTGCTGCAAAGCTTGGAAAGGCAATGAAGAAAGGTCTTGGATGTGAGGGCTTTAACTTAGTTCAGAATAATGGTGAGGCAGCAGGACAGACTGTTATGCATTTCCATATGCATGTGATTCCAAGATATGCAGGCGGAGAAGACATGGTTTCATGGGATCCGAAGCCAGCAAAGAGAGAGGAACTCGAAAAGCAGGGAGCAAAATTAAGAGAAGCGCTTAAAGATTAAAAAGAAACTTTTATTATTGAAGGTTTTACGCATCATGAAAAGCAGCTTTTTATAAACAAAAAGAAGACATGATTTCAAGAAAAAAGGCAGATTCCACAATGGGAGTTCTGCCTTTTTTTTACGATAATTCTTTAATTAGCTTGATTACAATATCTACGCCATTGCTTTGATTGCTGGTGGCCATTGCCTTTTTGTAAGAATCACGATTGTTGTAAACTTCGTGAACAGCTGCCATCAGTGTATCAGCATTTAACTTTTCTTCTTCAAGTACATAGGAAAAACCTTGCTTTTTAAAGGAGTTTGCGTTCAGAATCTGATCACCACGGCTTACGGCTGCTGGAAGCGGAACAAGAATGTTTGGCTTCTTGAGTGCCAAAAGCTCACAAATGGCATTAGCACCTGCACGTGAAAGCACAATATCAGAGATTGCAAACAAATCTTTAAGCTCATCAGAAATATATTCATACTGAATGTAGCCTGGCTGAGCAAGTGTACTGTCAAGATTTCCCTTGCCGCACAGATGAATGACATGAAACTCCTTAAGAAGCTGAGGAAGAGCACTTCTAAGACCGGCATTAACTGCACGTGAACCAGTACTTCCTCCCATCATCAAAAGGATCGGCTTGTCGTTACTAAGTCCTGTAAAAGCAAAGCCGGCATCCCTTGAGCCATTTAACAGTTCACGGCGAATTGGTGTTCCAGTAAGAACAGCCTTATCAGCCGGAAGAAGCTTAACTGTTTCAGGAAAGTTGCAGCAGATTTTTTTAGCAGTTCTCATACAGATCTTGTTTGCAAGGCCTGGTGTCATATCTGATTCGTGAATGATAACAGGAATATGATAGTGACCAGCTGCAAGCACAACAGGAACAGCAACAAAACCGCCTTTAGAGAAGACAACATCCGGCTTGTAGTCACGGATCAGCTTTTTAGCCTGCTGAAAACCTTTGATAACACGAAATGGGTCAGTGAGATTTTTTGCGCTTAGATAGCGGCGAAACTTTCCAGTGGCAATTCCGTCATAGTGGATGCCCTGTGCTGTAATCAATTTCTTTTCCATTCCCTCATAGGATCCTATGTAATGAATGTCATAGCCTTCTGATTTAAGGTCTGGCAAAAGAGCGATGTTTGGTGTAACATGACCGGCAGTACCGCCGCCAGTCAATAATATTTTTTTCATTTTATTCACCCTTAATAGACTTTAATGCCTTTGCGAGCTGATCCGGACATGAAGTTCCACGGCCGTTGCAGTTGATTCCTTCGAGACGGGCGATTACTTCATCAACCTTCATACCCTTAACAAGAGATGAGATACCCTGAGTATTGCCATTGCAGCCACCAACGAACTGAACGGACTCGATAGTATCACCATTAACCTCGATATTAATTTGACGGGAACATACGCCCTTTGGAGTGTAACTTGTCATAAAAAAGCCTCCTTTATATTTCAAAAATGTTTTTTAACGCATGAAGCAAAAGCTAGTAGCGTCTTTGCAAACAGTATAGCATAAACGCGAGTTGATGTCCATTCACAAAAAACAGATAACATCAAAAAAGAAAAAAAGTATCAGATATATGGAAAAAAAGTGTGAGTGAGGTAAAAAAAGTGCGATGGATTCTGTCTTAACAAGCTTGCAATTCTATGCTAGTGTATGAATTAGGAGACCGGAAAATGAATCTGAAAATTTCGGCGGAAAGGGGCGATGGTATGTTAAATTACCTGGAACAGGGAATGATCCTGTATGTTATGGCGGCAGTTTGTGTGATTGGAGTTATCAGCAGATTTGCAGCAAACCGTTGTTACAAAAGTTTGATTCGACAATCTGATAATCTGGCAGCGGCAAAGGACAAGCAGCTGCAGCAGATGAAGACAAAGTACGAGAGCATTTATAGGATGAATTGCGGTATGAAAAATACAGAAGCATTTGTAAGTAAAATGCAGCAGCAGTATCGTATAGCAGGAACACGTCTGACGAGTTGGGAAAATTGCAGTATTTACTGTGCGGCAGCAGCATTTCTAATAGGTGCCGTATCCTCGTTGATTCTTTATTTGAATAAAGGAAGTGTTCAAAATTGTGTATTGTATCTGGCTGGAGGAAGTTTGATGGCAGCTGGGATGATTGTGCTTTCTGGTTTGATGGGAAATAGTTCCAACAAAGATCTTCTTGAAACAGCACTTGTTCACTATTTTGAAAATGTGCTTGTTGTGCGAAGTGCAAGAGATATGCCAGATGGCATCAGTGAGGAGCAGCCAGACGAGCTTGTGCAGCCAGAACGCGAGGCTGTTAGAAGCAGTGCAGCAGCCAGAGCACGAGGAGCAATGAGGGATGATCTTTTTATGCAGAAAAAGGATGATGCACAGAAAGTAAATAATGCATCAGCGGAGAATGAAAAGCGGGTGAACCGCCCAGAACTTGTCAGAAAGGAAGAACCTGAAAAGGATCATCAAAAGCAGTTAGAGGAGTTAAAAGAGAGCCTAGCGCAGATTGCAGCGGCCCGGGGGGAATCCGGGGATCGACAAGTACATAAGCAGCAGACAAGAAAGCTCTCCCCAAAGGAAGAGCAGCTGATCAATGATATTATAAGTCAATATTTGTCATAGGGCTAACATAAACTGGATGTCTAGGCTATCTTGAAATTAATTAGCAAAGAATTAATCTTCTTCAATAATCTGAATTTCAAGATAGTCAAAATCTATTGCCTCAATAAAACTGTCCTGAGTGAAGCGTGTTTTGGCGTGACGTTTGAAATCAGAAATGTTTGATGGCAGCCAGATTGGGACAGCCAGATCAAATTCATGAGCGATGGTTTCGAGTGCTGCGAACACCTTTTTGGTGCGGGTCATATCAAGTGATGGATTTTCAACAACAAAATCCTTGAGAAGATGGTTGTCTGCGAAGACTTTACCCCACATGCGAAACATAAAAACCTCCTAAAAAGAAAAAACTTGTGCTATAGTGAAAAATAGTATATAGTAAACTATAGGAACTGTAAATTGATTAAAAACTGACTTTGTTTTGTGGTCAGTATAGCAAAAACAATTCTCAAACGCAAGTGCGAAAATGGGAATGGTTCTTGATAATCATCGTTAGGAGGAGTAAAAATGGACGATTACAGGCAGCCGGATACTCCGGAAACAGCTAATGAAGTTGAAATGCTGCTTGATCAGCAGGCAGAACAGGCTGTGTCAAGTGAGGCATCCAAGGAGACATCAGCTGATATGAAAGCAGAGCCGGTTAATCTGGAAGAAATTGTGCAGCCAAAGGAGCAGCTAGAAGAAGTAAAAGAGCAGTCAGAAGAACTGATGGAGGAAGCACAAGAGCAGCCAGAAGAATCAGAACTGACTGAGCTTACCAAAGAACTGCCAGAAGAATCAGAGCAGGCTGAGCTTAAAGAAAAACAGCAGGATGAATTAGATGCCGCATCGACAGAAGAGTCACAAGAAGGTTCAATGGAACTTTCAATGGAACCTTCAATGGAATCTTCTATGGAAGTGGAAGCAAAGCCAGAGGATGAGGCAACCAGAGAAGCTCAATCATCTGTCTTTGGTCAAGCTGTTACACTTGATGCAATTCATGATTCTGAGTTAATCAAAACAGTAAATAGGGCGAAGCAGTTGTTAAATGATCTTGACGAGGCAGAGAAGGATAAGACACGCCTGACTGGTGAGTTAAGGCAAAGCGAGAAGGCATACAGCAGCATGGAAAAGAGTGTGGCAGAGGGAATTACCACGGCACTTAAAAAGAAAAAAGAAGAAATTGCTGCAACGTATGATCGTGAGCTGAGTCAGTATCAAGATCAGATTGATGTATGTAAAACTGAGCGTGCAAAGGCAAAGGCCAATGCAATAGCACAGCGCATTCAGGTTGAGACAGCGCCTCTAAATCAACAGAATCAGCAGCTAGAGGCACAGATTGAACTGAAATTTAAAGAAAATAAAGTTCCAGTCGTATGTAAAAAGCGTGCGATTTCCATGCTGTTTTTCCCTAAAAACAGCAGAGATTGGACAATTGATATTTTAGTTGGTGTGGGCTTGATTTTCTTTATTCCATTGTTTTTCTCATTGGCAATTTCGAATCGTCTTGTGCTGGCATTTACATTTTTTGTATATGTGGGTGCATTATTTACTGTATATTTGTATTTGCTTCACAAGTATATGCTGAAGTTTGCAGGTGTAAATGAAGAGGTGGAGGAACTTCGAAAGCAGATCCGCATTAATAATAAGAACAAGCAGCTGATGACGAACCGCATCAAGAAAAGTCAGGATGAGACTGGCTACAATCTGGGCAGCTTTGATGATAAAATCACAGGTATTCAGCAGGTTATGCAGAATACAGTAGAAAAGCGCCAGGAAGCACTTGAAAATTTTGAAAGCGAAATTCGTCATCAGATCACAGCAGACATTACAGCTGCCAACAAGGATGAGCTTTTAGGGCTGCAGCAGGAGTTTGAGAGCAAGCGTCAGGAACTTTCAGATAAGAAGGAAGAGATTGAGCAGATCGAAAATCAGCTCAAGGAAGAATATGAGCCTGTCTTTGGAAAGGATCTGCTGTACAAGCAGCGTTTAAATAAGTTTGATTCCTTCTGTCAGGAGAATGCAGATCTGTCGCTTGAAGAAGCATTGACTCAGTATAGGGCACTGTCTGGAAGTAAGCTGTTAAAAAAGTAAAAAGTCCCTGATAAATTTCATCAGCCAGATTCATCACGAAAGAAAGTGGGACACTTTGACGGTGAAATGGAATGGGATTGTCTTCGCAGCTTGTGACCCCGGTAATAGAGATTTCTCCCACCGGGGGAAGCGACTTTGCAACACCCTCGCCAGGATATAATGCACTGTTTGAAAGACAAAGCATGCCAAGATTTTCTTTAGCACCTATTGAGGCATCTATTGCAATTGTGAGAAAGTCGCCCAGATGCTTCACATAATGAAGCTTTTGACGCAGATTCACAGCATGTACAGGATGAGCAAGCGATCCGCATACAACAAATTTATGCTGCATGGTATCGCAAAGACGCTCTAATTTATAACCTACTAAAGGACCAAGACAGTCCCCAGGGACACGGTCACTGCCAATACAAAGGAAAAGTATTGGTCGGTGGCCGTTCTTTTTTTGGCTTAAATCAACAAGATTGGCTAAACGGCAGGCAAAGCCTTCCGAGGAAAAATCAGTTTGCGAAAAATAGGATGGAGAGTTGACTGTGTTCATAGATACCGCCTTTCTGAAACGTTCTTTGCTTCATTCTATCCGGGGAAGAAGCGCTTTATTCGCTTGTCGAAAGATTATGTGTATTCGACAGGCGGTTTTGGCAGATTCTGCACGGTTGTAGTGATACGATGTGCTAAGAAAGATGGAAAATACCGTGCATAAACTGCATGGAACTGGTCTGGAGGTGTTATATGGAAGAGGAAAAGAAACTGCCAAAAAATATTCGTCAGATGGCAGAAAAAGAAGAGCGGGTTAGAGTGTATCTGGAAGATTATGCATATACATTTATTCGTAAATTAAATTGTACAGGGCATGTACGCACTGGTATATTGCTTGGAAGCAAAATGGTTACAGAAAACAAAAGATGCTGGTTTGTAAAGGGAGCAGTTGAGTTAGAGGATGCGCAAGGCAGTACTGAAGAAGAAAATGAGCAAAAAACAGCGATTACGCAGCAGGTCTGGGATAATACGTTGTCAGTGATACAGGAATATTTTCCAGGATGCAGTATATGTGGCTGGTTTATAAGCGGAACAGAAGAAAATTTTCCAGATGGTGAAGAATTAAAAAAAACACATCGTCAGATTTTTTCTGGGGAAAATTGTTTGATGTACTGGAAGAAGGGTGATGAGGAAAGCTTTTGGATGGAGGAAGAAGATACAATTCTCCATTTGAAGGGGTATTTTGTTTATTATGAGAAAAATAATGAAATGCAAAATTATATGCTGAGCCGCAACGCGGATCAAAGTGAGGATGTCAGCGATCAGGCAGCGCTTAATTTTAGAAAGATTATGAAGGAAAAGCAGGATATAAAGCATCCGCAAAAGTCAAAACACATAAATCAGACGCCTAAGCTAACAGCAGAAAACGGCATATGGGTAAAGGCAGGGGCGGCAATTCTTTTTATTATTTTAGTAGGAGGTGGTGTCCTTTTTTCAAGAGGGATGAATAAAAAAGAGGATTCTGTGCAGGCGCTTGCAGTAGGAGCATCCGTGGAGAGAAAAAGCGGTGAGAGCGAGCAGGTTGCTTTTGAATCAGAAAGCGAACAAATTGCGGCAACAAAAAATGACATTGGTGCATTGTCAGCGTCTTTAAAAGAAACGGAGAATACGCTTGAAGTTTCAGCTACAAAGATACCAGAAAGCAGTGAAGAAAAAGCTTCAGTTGCAAAAACACCAGAAAGCAGCCTTTCTTCATCTGAGACAGAAAAAAAAGACGTGGCAGCTATTCAAAATGGCGGGATTTTTTCTGGAGATATGATGTTTTATAAGGATGGTCTTGGAGCATCAGTGTATCGTATCACAAGCAGCACCGAAGCATCAAAAAATGAAGAATCAGATGCAGCATCATCAGAAGAAAACGAAAGCAGCACGCAGGAAATTTTAACGGTAGCAGCACCAACGTTGCCCACAGAAGAAAATGCAGCACAGGGGACGAGTGAGGCAGCAGAAGCAGCAGTAAATCGTCCAGCCTCATACACGGTCCAGCCTGGTGATACATTGATTGAGATTAGTAAAAAATTTTATGGTTCCTCACAGATGGTTATGCAGTTAAAGGAAGTAAATGGACTTGATGATATAAATAAAATTTATATTGGACAGGAGCTGACTTTGCCGTGAAAATTTTTAAGGAACTTTGACACACACCCTTGGATATGTTATACTTTTTTGGACACTGTGCAGCTGTATGTAAGATGCAGCTGGAGTTTGAAAGTCAGCACAGTGGTGGAAAGGAAAGTACATGGCAAGGGACAGTGAATTTCAACGGGAAAGAAAGAAGAAGCAGCTTAGGCAGAGCATGGTTACGAACGATAAGGTTCGCAGTGCACCAGTAAGCTGGGCTGAGGATCATAGAAGAACAGTCAATGTCGCAGGAATTGTTGTCGCAGTGTTGGTGTTAGCTGTTGTGCTGGCGTGGTTTGTGGCAGAACGGCTGTGGCGTTACAAAACATATGAAGTCAGCTGGAGAACTGATGTGTCAAATGCGTCATCAGCAGGATACGTATCATACGGAGACGGCATTGTCGTAATGAATAAAGATGGTGCTACGTATTATGACAAAAAGGGCACAAAGGTGTGGTCTGCTCCATATGATATGAGCAATCCAAAGGCAAATGTCAAAGGTGATTATCTTTTGATTTACGATTTAAAAGGAAAAAATTTTGCGATTTGCAATAAATCGGGAATCACTGGAAGCGGAACTACATCTCAGATAATCACAAAGGGAGTGATTGCATCGACAGGTGTAACTGTGCTTCAGTTAGAAGATCAGGATGCGAGTTTAATTTCTTATTATCGAAATACAGGCGAGGAGCTTGCAGTTTCGATTCGCAATCCGCTCCAGATTGATGGATATCCGCTTGACATTAGTGTTTCGCCAAATGGTCAGCAATTAGCTGTATCATACTACTCAATTTCTGAGGGTGTTGGAACAAGCAGTATTTCTTTTTACGATTTTGAAAAGGGAAAAGAAGCTGCAGATCGTATAGTAGCAAGTTTTGATTATTCTGAAAATGGCGCATATGTCCCGAAGGTTGTCTATTTAAGTGATACAAAAGCGTTTGCAGTTGGAGATTGCTGCATCAGCTTTTTTGACGTGTCAAACAGAACTGCAATTACTCGAAAAGATATTGCTGTTGAGGGAGAAATTCAGCGTATTTTCTATAATAACGAATACCTTGGTCTTGTTGTACGTGATGAAGCGAAAACAGGCTATCAGCTTCATATTTACACGTCAGAAGGAAATGAAAATGCTGTTACAGAGCAGGATGAACTTCATACAGGCTATGCATTTCAGCAGAGAAATATTGTAATGTATGATGCGGATTATTGCGAGGTTCAATCATTTTCAGGAAGAATACGTTTTGCGAGAGAGTTCGGAAATACTTTGTATACTGTCATTCCGGGCGACAAGTTTAAGACCTATTATTTGGCGACAATGGAGGAGCTTCAGCAGATTAAGCTGCGATAACATAAGAAAAACTTGATTTTCGCGCAATGGTCTGGTAAACTGAGCATAAATACAAAATTAAATGCGCTTAAGCGCGGAATGGAGACGAAGATGAATAACATTGATACAATGTCAGTAAACGCGATCCGTGTATTATCTGCAGATGCGATTCAGAAGGCAAAGTCAGGACATCCTGGCTTGCCGCTCGGCTGTGCATCTGTAGCTTATGAGTTATGGGCAAAGCATTTAAAGCACAACCCAAAGGATCCAGATTGGAAGGATCGTGACCGCTTTATTCTTTCTGGAGGACATGGCTCTATGCTTTTGTACTCCCTGCTTCACCTGTTTGGTTATGGTGATTTAAAAAAGGAAGATCTGATGCAGTTTCGTCAGTGGGGTTCTCTGACACCTGGTCATCCGGAGTATCGCCACACAGTTGGTGTTGAGGCAACGACAGGACCTCTTGGTGCTGGTATGGGTATGGCAGTTGGTATGGCAATTGCAGAGCGTCATATGGCGTCTGTATTTAACAAGGAGGGATATCCGGTTGTAGATCATTACACTTACGCACTTGGCGGCGATGGATGTATGATGGAGGGTATTTCATCTGAGGCATTTTCTCTTGCAGGTACTTTAAAGCTGTCTAAGCTGATCATTTTCTATGATTCCAACCGCATCTCTATTGAGGGATCAACAGATATTGCATTCACAGAGAATGTTCAGAAGCGTATGGAAGCATTTGGTTTCCAGACCATTACCGTTGAGGATGGAAATAACTTAGAGGAAATCGGCAAGGCAATTGAGGCTGCTAAGGCAGATACTGAGAGACCATCTTTTATCACTGTAAAGACTCAGATTGGTTTTGGATGTCCGGCAAAGCAGGGCAAGGCAAGTGCACATGGCGAGCCGCTTGGTGATGACAATATTAAGGCAATGAAGGAAAACTTAGGCTGGCCGTCAGAAGAGCCATTCTTCGTACCAGAGGAAGTTTATGATCATTATAAGGAAATCGTAGAAGGCTTACAGCCGGCAGAGGATGCTTGGAATAAGATGTTTGCAGAATACTGCGAGAAGTATCCAGAAATGAAGGAACTGTGGGATACTTACTACGATGAGGATTTGGCAGAGAAGGTTTGTGACGATGCTGATTTCTGGGCTTATGATGATAAGGCAGATGCAACAAGAAATCTGTCTGGTAAGATGATCAATCGTATCAAAGACAGAATGCCAAATGTAATCGGCGGTGCAGCTGACCTTTCCCCATCCACAAAGACCTATATGAAGGATGAGGGTGATTTCTCAGCAGAAAATTATGCAGGACGCAACATGCACTTTGGTGTTCGTGAGCTTGCCATGACAGCAATCGGAAATGGTATTATGCTTCACGGCGGACTGAGAGCATTTGTTTCTACCTTCTTTGTATTCTCTGATTATACAAAGCCAATGGCACGTCTGTCTTCAATCATGGGCGTACCGTTAACCTTCGTATTTACACACGACAGTATCGGTGTAGGAGAGGATGGACCGACTCATGAGCCGATCGAGCAGCTTGCAATGTGGCGTGCAATGCCGAACTTCCATATGTTCCGTCCGGCAGACGCAACTGAGACAGCAGCTGCATGGTACAGTGCAGTTACATCTAAGAGAACACCGACTGCACTGGCACTGACCAGACAGAATCTGCCGCAGATCGAGGGAACCTCAAGAGAGGCATTAAAGGGTGGTTATATTGTACAGGATTCCAAGAAAGCAGTTCCGGATGCAATCATCATTGCTTCTGGTTCCGAGCTGTCTCTTGCTGTAGAAGCAAAGAAGGTTTTAGCAGAGGATGGAATTGATGTTCGTGTCGTATCTATGCCGTGTATGAATCTTTTCGAGGAGCAGTCTGAGGAATATAAGGCAAAGGTTCTTCCAAAGAATGTAAGAAAGAGAGTTGCAGTAGAGGCACTTTCTGGATTTGGATGGGATCGTTATGTCGGACTTGACGGTGACATCATCGGAATGAATCGTTTTGGTGCATCTGCTCCGTACAGCAAACTGTTCCCATACTTCGGATTTACCGTAGAGAACGTAGTAGCAAGAGTAAAGGCACTGTAAAAATGTAAATAAAAACGCAGCAACTGGGGACGGGAAAATGCGGCACTGTAGTGCCGCATTCCCGTCCTTGTTGGCTATTGTTAGTTATTTTGTTTTTTTCATTACAATCTGAAATTCATCTACGGTCATCTTTGCACACTGTGCAGCAGTTTCGATAGACAGAAGATTTTGTTTAACAAGGTCAATTAACTGATTAATGCGTCCCTGCTCAAGTCCCTGCTCAAGTCCTTGTTCAAGTCCCTGTTGAAGTCCCTGCTGAAGTCCTTGTTGAATTGCCTGTTCGCGATTCTTCTTAAGTTCTTCTTCAATTTCTTCCTTCATAAGTTCTCTCAATGCCTCACACATATCTGATGTCCTCCTTACTTCATCATATTTTTTTCTGTTTGCCGCGACGCTAACTTGCAATACGGCGTCAGCTTTTTCCTTGTCACCGGGTTCGGTAAAAGCGCTTGCAAGTTCTGTGAATCTTTGAATGTCATCAGTCTGGGCATTTTTTGATAACACTTTGAGACTTTCATGATTTTGGGAGTTTAGCTGATTTGTTACAACAATCTGTGTTGGAACAAGAAGTCCATTTACATAGTATATGCCAGGAACCTGTTTTTCAATTATGTATCCCTCTTTAGAAAGCTGATTTAGCAGCTCTTTTGGAACAGATGCTCGAAAAAGAGAGACGGTCAATTCACTTAGCGGAATTTGGTTCACTTTTTCGCCTAAGCCTTTGTACAGGAAGGCATATCCTAACGTCTTGAAAAAGTCATCAATTGTCATGCCATCATCAGGTGATTTATATTCAATGATATTGTGACCTCGAAAGATTTTTCCGATTTCATTTTGAATCTGTACACCTTTTCGCTTTTCGATGATCAAAAGATCCATTTGTAGTGGTTTCTTGCTTAGGTTGTACTCTCGTTTAAATTCGAGATCGCTCTTATTGGAGCGCAGTTCAAGTTCAGCTGCGGCACAGAAAGCAGGATGCCATTGTATTTTTGCACTGGGCTGCTTTTCTCTTGGTGTTCCCATAAAATTCCTCCATTTTGAAAATATTTCCAAATTTTGGATTTTATCGGGTGTACGTTAATCACTTGAAATCAAATCACGTAAATTTAAACGAGTTTGAAGCCAAGCTACTTTATCTTTTGCACGTTAAAATTTTTCCTTTCAAAAATATTGTAACATCAGAACGGACGTTTTGCAATATGAAATTTATTATAATGGGATCGCAGTACATAATCTCAGTGTCATAATATGTTGATTTGTAAGCCAGTGGGACAGTAAAATAGCCATTGTACCTGTCCCGCTGGCTTCTCTAATTTTAAAAATCATTATACCAGTTTCCATTTTTTTGAAACCTTTCATATCATTTTCCCGACATATATAATAGAGGCACAACTAATAAGTAAATAAATCAATTTAGTTTAGAAAGGATTTTTTATTATGAATGACGAGGATATTATTGATCTGTTTTTTGATCGAAAAGAATCCGCCATTTTTGAAACAGATAATAAATATGGAAATCATTTGTCAAAGCTTGCCATGAGAATTTTAAATTGTCATGAGGATGCCGAAGAATGCAAAAATGATACTTATTTTGAGACCTGGAACACCGTTCCACCCAATCGCCCCACTAATTTTCTTGCCTATTTAATGCGTATCTGTAGGTGTGATGCCTTTGATCGTATTGAATGGCAAAAAGCTAAAAAGCGACACAGCTGTATTGTTGAATTAACCTCAGAAATGAGCGAAACTATTCCTGATACAAAACTTAAAAGTGGAATCGAAGAATGGGAGCTTGGACAAGCGTTATCTGTATTTTTAGAATCACTTTCTGCTCCCAGGCGAATTCTTTTCATGAAACGCTACTGGTTAGGATTGTCGATTCGAGAGCTTTCTAATCAATACGACATACCAGAAAGCAACATCAAAACACAACTTTACCGGACACGGGAATTATTGAAAAAATATCTTAAAAAGGAAGGAGTTTACTATGAATGAATTGATCATGCGCGCGTTATCCTATGTTGATGATCGCTGGATTACAGAAGCTATGAGTGATTATGAAACAGTGAAAATGAAACATTTTTTTCAAAAAGAACGCAGAAAAAAATATCTCTGTACTGCCGTATGTATTGCCGCTGCTGCCTTTATTCTGTCCATTTCTCTTATTTGGTCTATAGTACATAAAAATATGAACAATCATCTGGACAATCATCCTTTACGCCCTACATTGGTGGAAACACAATCAGAATCTGAGTCCTTGCTGGAAACAAAGTTTGAGCCAGAGTCAGAAATTATTACTGAGATGCATTCAGAAACCACAGCGCATCAAATTTATATAAATCGCGATTTTACATCCATCACCTATGGGTATGCAGGCAATACATTTTCAATAAGCGATTCTGCTATGAAAGATCGGCTTTGTTCTGCAATTGAAGCCCTTTCGCTTCAAGAAGCATCTGACGAGGATCTTGCAAACTATGAAAGCTTAACTGGATCGTATCTGATTGAATTTGACAATGGTATCATTTGCGCCTTTACATCACAGTACTTTTATTATTCAAACGGTGCACAAACTGAAGCGCCAAAATTATACCGATTATTGAATTCAGATGATTTCGATACGATTCGCAGACTTGTGGAGGAACTCACACAATGACTCGAATCAAAATATCACACTCAAAAGATAAGCAATTTTTACTATTTGCAATCTTTTTTCTTATTATCAAACTAATTTTAATGAAAGATGTCACTATTTATGCTATTACAACTGCATTTGCCGATGATCAACTAATGGTTCATATCGCTGAAAAGCTGTTACGTCTAAACTGGCTTGGTGGTTACAACCATTATACATTAGCTAAGGGTTGCTTTTTCCCATTTTTTCTTGCGGTAGGAAAGTTTTTTCACATTGATTTTATTTCATGTGTACAGATTTTCTATGCACTTTCGTGCTACCTATTTTTGAGAGCCATTCGACCAGTGATTTGTTTTCAATGGACGAGTTATCCTTTTTACCTGCTAATGCTTTTTAATCCGATTATGGCATCCTCTGAAGTTATTCAGCGAGTTTACCGAAACAGCATCACACCTGCTCAGGTTCTTCTTGTTTTCGGTGGACAATTTGGCTTTTATTTGCGATATCAATATGGTAAAAAATTTTCAATGAAATGGGCTATTGTGACAACCTGTGGATTTATAAGCCTTTGGTTCAGCAGAGAAGATACCATATGGGTTGTTCCATTTCTTATAGTATCGGCTGTTGTCATCTTTTTGAAAGCAATTATTCATGGATTTTTTCATAATGTCACATGCAAAAAAAGAGTTCAATACATCATCATTTTACTTCTTCCATTTCTCGCATTACCTGCGTGTCGTCTTCCGATTACGCTGATAAATGGAGTTGTGTACAACAGTTGGACTGACAACGAATTAACCCACGGTGCTTTTCCTAAAGTAATGAAAGCATTATATGCTATTGATATGGAAGAACCTACACCTTACACGTCTATCGGCAGAGAAAAAATCGAAAAAGTGTATGAAATCAGTCCGACACTTGCTTCAATACAAGATTCTCTGGATGCGGTGATGGATTTATATGCGGCTCAATCAGGACGCATCGAAGAAAATAAGAAATGCGGGAATGTAGAAAATGGCTGGTTTTTCTGGGCATTGCGTGATGCAGTTCAACTTGAAGGATATTATAAAGATGGGCGAACAGCAGATAGATTTTATCAAGCGATTTATAATGAAATTGAAATAGCTTTTAAAAATGGAAAGTTAAGACAAAAAGCCACTATGCCATCTGCTTTGATGCCGCCATGGCAGCCTGGAATGCTGAGCAGCTTATTAAGTACTATTGCCCAAGGAGATGCTTATGTTTCCTCTGAAAATGAACTTTTCCTGCTAGATCGCATCGCAGTTGATGACGGCAGTGACGGAATTGCCCGTTTTGAGTGGATTACCGGAAGGCATGCAGTGAGAGCAGTCTCAAGTATTGATTCGTATATATATTCTGATTCATTGGCATATATTGATTCAAATTTTTCCTACAGTTTTTTTAACTCGCTGGCTGGAATTTTCCGAATTATTTCAATGCCACTCGCTTCGATTGGAAAAATTTGTTCTCTGATTTTATTGCTTTTGTTTTTTATCAAAAAACAAAAGCAAAACGCATCCATTCTTCTTATGTTATCTGGCATTGCAGGTGGACTTCTATGTTTATATGCTGGAGTTGCCTACAATGAGCTTCGCTCTTGTTCTTCGATTGCTTATATGTATCTTTGTGGTGCATATCCATTGGCTCAGGTATTCTCTGTTCTTGCAATTATCGCTGTCGTGCAAACACTGATTGCTTTTAAGACTATTAATTTAATAAAAATGGAATAGAAGAATACATAAATATTCAAGAGGCAAAGCAGAAAATCGCAAAATAATTGTCCTAAAAAACAAAATAAAACAGAAAGGCATACGATTTAAATGGATAAAATTGCTGTACTAATTCCATGCTACAACGAAAGCATGACCATACAAAAAGTAGTAACTGATTTTAAGATGGCTCTTCCTGATGCCAAAATCTATGTATACGATAATAATTCCAGTGACAATACCGCTTTGCTTGCATCACAGGCAGGAGCAATTGTCCGCCATGAGCCTCAGCAAGGAAAAGGAAATGTTGTCCGACGCATGTTTCAAGAAATTGACGCACATTGCTATATTTTAACGGATGGTGATGATACATACCCAGCACAGGCAGGTTTACAAATGGCTGATATGGTATTAAGTCAGCACATAGATATGGTAATTGGAGATCGCCTGTCCTCTACCTATTTTCAGGAAAATAAGCGGCTTTTCCACAATGCAGGAAATATTTTTGTGCGAAGTACAATTAACCGACTTTTTCATAGTAATATAAAGGATATCATGACTGGATATCGCGCTTTCAGCTATCGTTTTGTCAAGACCTTCCCTGTGCTGTCTCAAAAATTTGAAATTGAAACAGAGATGAGCATTCACGCGATTGACAAACACCTGCAAATCGAAAATCTGGCAATTGATTATAAAGATCGCCCTACTGGCAGTGAGTCAAAATTAAATACTTACTTCGACGGTTTTCGTATTTTAAAAACGATTCTAAATTTGTACCATGTGTATCGTCCTCTTGCCTTCTTCGGGGCAATTAGCTGCTTCCTTTCAATCATTGGATGCATTTTAATGGTTCCCGTGTTAAAGACATACTTTTTAACAGGACTTGTTCCGCGTTTTCCAACCCTTATCGTAAGCGGCTATTTGCTAATTGCCGCTTTGCAGCTCTTTTGTGTCGGTCTCACACTACAAACAATCTTGAAAAAAAATCGTCAGGATTTTGAACTTGAGCTATATCGGGTTATGGAACAGGAGAAACGCACTATTATTTAATTTATAATTGGATCGCAGGATATTAATCCAATTGCAATAATATATTAATTTGTAAGCCAGCGGGACGGTAAAATAGCCAGTGTACCTGTCCCGCTGGCTGGCTTTTTTGAACGGATATAGCTGCCCCGTGGTTGCGTTAATTGGTTCTTTTTTGTTGAATCTGAAATTCATTCGTCTACCATTATTGTTTCTACATTTACGATTGGTTGATTGTTGTGAGTGCTATTATTGAGATCAGGAACGCTTAAAAACATTATAATAAAAACAGATAGAAGGAAGATTGTTGCTAATATAATAACAATAGTTTTCCAGATGCGACGTGAACGACGATTTTTCATCGCAAGCTGTTCATTTATTCTGGACAGTTGTTCGGCAACGTCATTAGTAACATTTTCATTTTCATTTTCAGTTTCAATTTTCGAGCCGAGTAATTCGCTAACAGATACTTCTAGTATTTCGGCAAGGCGAATTAGCGTATCGGCATCAGGGACAGACAGATTTTTCTCCCATTTGGAGATTGTCTGTCTAACGACATGAAGCCTGCTTGCTAATTCTTCTTGTGAAAAGCCCTTTTGTTTTCTAAGAGTCTTTAGGTTTTCGTTAAACATAATGCATTGTACTCCTTTATTTGGATTTTGATGCATCAAAAATACCATAACAACTGCTAGAAGGCAAGCAATGCAGATTAACATTAACGCAACAGGCTGGTAAACAAGTGGGAATCTTATAGTTGGATTATCTTTATTGGTTTTGAGGTAGATAATAAACAAAGTGTTTACAAAAACAATAAAAAATGTTATGCTGAACTAAAATTAGAAATGAAACGGGAGGTGATCTGAAGTGCAACAAACTATGAAAGAAAAAGTAAGTTGGTATACGATGAAAATGAGAATTTATCCATCAGCTGAACAGGCAAAGCAGTTTGATCGCTTTTTTCTTGCACTTCAGCTTGCCTATAATATGACATTTCATGAGGTGTTCTTAAAAAATCCTAATGTATGCCAAGAAAAAGAGGGGGTATTTTGGCCAGATTATGAGAAGATGGGCAATAGCGCTTGGAGGAAAAAATTGATTGAAAATAAACCGATTATAGCTGAAGTACCAGCGGTTGCAATTGAGAATGCGAACGGGTTATTTAGGAAGGATGCAAAAAAGGCATGGGAAACAGGAATGCATAATCTACCGGTTAATAAAGTAGATCGTAAGGACTTTCGTTTCTATAATGTCCGAAAACCGAGACGAAGTTTTGTGTTTCAATTAGAACAAAATAAATTAACTCCGAGTGATGATAATCCTAAAGTTGCATGGATTAAGGTTCCCAAAGTGTCAGGACAGATAAAAGCAAGAGGATTTAATCGAAAAATATGGTTTGGACCCAATGGTACATATACTTATAAAGAAGCGGTTGAAATGGGTAAACTTGCAAAGAAAATGACAGCACGAGTTTCAAAGGATACATGTGGGGATTATTATATTTCAATAACATTTTATGAAGGCAATAAGAAAGAATATGATATTTACCGAGAAACTAGGAAGTGCGCTGAATGTATGTCAGTGGGGTTGGATGTTGGTGTAAAAGATATTGCTATATTAAGTAATGGGAAAAAATATGAAAACAAGCATTTTAAGGAGAAAAAGAAGCAAAGTCTCATTAAAATGAATCGTCAGTTATCTCGGCGGTGGGGACCGGCTAATTCAGCATTTCGCGATTATAATAAAGAAATTCGTGAAGAAAATAAAAGTAATGATGATGCTGAAGATAAGAAGAACAAAGAATTAGCAAAACCAAGTAAAGGCTATTTAAAGATTCAAAAAAATCATGCAAAATTGGAAAGAAGAATAGCACGCCAGAGGGAAACTACTTATCATCAAATGACAGCAGAAATTGTAAAGCAAGCTAATTTTATTGGGGTAGAGACGCTTTATGTAAAAAATATGATGAAAAATCATAGACTTGCATATGCATTGGGCGATGCTGCAATGAGTGATTTTATTTCAAAGTTGAAATATTCCATTGGTTGCCTGTGGGATGTTTGAACCGACAAGTCAAATGTGTAGTGTATGTGGTGAGATAAATCCGAAAGTTAAAAATCTCAGTGTTAGGGAGTGGACATGTCCGCGATGTGGAACGCATCATGACAGAGATATTAACGCAGCCAAGAACATTTTGACGTTGGCTCAGAAAACAGAAAATAGTCAAGAAGTTGATAAGGAAGAGAAAACTTCTGCTGTATTGAAAAAGAAGATTAAAAAGCCACCTAGAAATATAGTATTTATGGATAATCCTGATATTGTAATTTGCTTTAGTAGGGAATTAACGAGAAATAATGATCCAAGATATGTTATTCTTAATAAGAAAACCAATGTTGTTATTGATGATGCTCAGGGGGTAGGATATAGGAGTATTTCAAAAGCAAGAAACTGTTTTAAAGCAAAAATAAAATGGTCACAAAAAATGACTAAGTAAATTGTATATATGATTATGATATGGTAGGAGGTCTGTCCCTACCAAGGAGTGCGAACATTAAGCACCCATAAAATTGCCGTGGGGTTCGCACTGCTGAATGAACATGTCAATATTATTCTATGCAGTAAAATTTGGCAATTTATGCAGGAATATGCCATGTAATAACTGTGCATTAATAAGAGTTGTGTTTTTTTCGCGAGTTGTACTTTAAAGAAATGTGCGGTTCTGCCGAAACAACTCAGAAGAGTAAGCGGAGCAGAAGATGATAATATGCAATATTTGTCGGCAGACTATAAGAAACAACTCAGAAGAGTAAGCGGAGCAGAAGTGAGCCTCCTTTATAGGATGGATAAGAAAAAGTTTGAAACAACTCAGAAGAGTAAGCGGAGCAGAAGAGTTCCGA
>ERZ831773.1143-NODE-1143-length-30317-cov-3.624447_pt1 | contig 30317 bp, 18 predicted proteins | sample MGYA00519696_ERZ831773 | MGnify/ENA primary metagenome ERZ831773 (study PRJEB31850, sample SAMEA3708720) | human gut metagenome | biome: human gut; feature: human-associated habitat; material: faeces | place: China | collected 2014 ...
ATATAGCAAAGCAACTTAAAAATCCGATTACTGTTGTTGACAAAAGAACAAAAAAGTGTTGTATGTGCGGAGAAGAAAAAAATATTACAGAGTTTTCAAAGGACAAAAGCAAAAAGGACGGATATAGTCCAAGATGTAAACAATGTGATAAAGAGAGAAAAAAATATAAAAATAAAGTGGGAAATTTGACAAAAACAGCTTAGTTATTCGTATATAGAGTATAAGGGTGATATACATAACATGCAATGGAGGAGTTGAGGTGTTGTGATTATCATTCTTTCAATATAGACAAAGAGAAGTCTTGTATCAACATTTGCAGTCATATCTCCACAAATGTGATTTGCAATAAAATTAGTATCGAGTACAACAAATATATAGGTGCAAGGCTTTTCTTTATCTTATATTAAGTTATAAGGTTAATACGGTAGAAAGGAGAGCATAAGTAATGTTGAGAGAAAAAGTAACAGCTTACTTGGATGAAAGTGGAATCCCAAAGACTGTGTTTTGCAGAAGATTGGGTATCTCTACTAATCATCTGTATCAATGGCTTAACCATGATAGAAACATATCTGATGAGTTAAGTTTCAAGATTTCAGATTACTTGAAGAAGTATTCTATAAAATTCTAAGATTATTTGACATTCAAATTGATTTGAAAAATTCTTTTGAGCACAGTTCATGCAATTATTTTACAACCAAAAGCAAATGAAACTAATATTTTATCACGTTTTTATAATTTTGTGATATGGCTTTTCCTTTGTTTTTCAAAAGTGATAAATTTGTGAAAAAAGCCTTATGGTATAAGGAATTTTAGTCATATCCCTTATAGAGAAATGTATAAAAAGTGATAAAATTTGAACAGAACAGAGGTGGTCGCCTAATGTCCGTTTCAGGACAGATTGACAAAATTTTGAGGAAAAAAGACAAGAAACTACAACTGATTGCAGATGATATTGCGGCGGCGGTTAAAGATAAACTGAAAGAAAATCTTGAGAAAAATTGGTATTCAACATATTCGCCTAAGTCATATTTTCGTACATGGGATTTATTTGATAGCGTGACGGCTGAGGTTACGCATGACGGCAGGTGTAATTATTATATTCAAGTGTATTTTGATTCGGCTAAGATTTCTTCCGTCCAAAATGATTCAGGCTGGAATTCACATATGGGATTTGATGGACAAAGCTTTAAGAGTGGCTTAGTGTCATTGATTGAACATGGAATGATAGGAAGTAAATATAATCCACGCAATGGTAATTCCGCTCATATGATTGAATTTACGCAGGAATGGGCTAATCAATATGCAAGACAGTTGTTAAAGAGTAGGTTATAGGTTAAGGTAAGAAGGAGACAATATATGGATTATATTATTGATGAAAAAATTGTTAAGAACGCAACAATGTTGACATTGGAAGAACAGTATGAAAAAGCTTTGATCGGTGCAGCTTTCGTGTTAGATACGAATGACGGTGTAGCTATGATTAACACATACTACAAGCAGTTATATCTGATGAATGTGCTTGTGGTTGACTATTTGCATTTAATTGATATTGGCAAAAATACATTGATTTCAGAAGAGGAATACAACGACTTAATGGCAAGTGATATTTTGGGACAAGTCGAAGACAAAGCAAAAGCTATTGCAGAAAGTTATAACATATTTAAGTCAATGTTTGCGGACGAGATAAATAATGAGAAATTACATCAGAATGATGTGTTTATTCGTTTGGAAGAACAGTTAAAGATAAACACAACTCCTGAAATGATAGAAAAAATAGAACAACAAAAAAGTGAACTTATGGACAAGTTGAATCAGCTTGGCAAGAGTGCGGAATGATGGGAGATAATCTATGGGGGATGATGTAGTACAATTAAGATTATCTCTAAATGAAGAGACGGTCAAACAAGTTCAAAATAGAATACAGAATATTGTAAATAAGTTAAACAATAGACGAGTTAATATTACTGTTAATACGGGCAATCTTGACAATGCACTTAAACAGTTAAACACATTGAAAGAAAGAATTAATCGTATTAATAACACTCAGATTAGAGTAAATAGTAATTCACTTTTAACGACTGAGCAACAACAATATAGGTTGGAAACGCAACGTTTGGCAGTGTTACAAAGAATTCAACTTGCACAAGAACGAACAAACCAAACAAGAAATAATGCAATATCGGCACTGGCAAGACAAAATAGAACGCTTACACAGAATCTGAACGTAACACAAAGAATCGACGGAGAAGTTCAGCATACTCACTCTCATATGAGAGATACGGTTGAACAGACTAATAGTTTTGTTAATCTCTTGCAAAATGGCTTGACTGCATTTATGGGATACAAGGTCATTAATCAAGTTTATGAGTCAATTTCGGATGCGTATTCTGAACTTAAGAATGTTGACAGTGAGATGGTAAACATACGAAAAGTTACCGGTAAGAGTGCGGACGAGATGGAAAGACTTGAAAAATCTTCATATAAAGTCTCACAGAATTATGGACGGTCGCCGTCCGAATACTTGGCATCAACCGCCGCATTTGCTAAAGCCGGATATAACGACAAATCGGATAAGTTGGGTGAGTTGGCACTGCTGACCGAGAATGTCGGTGACGTGGACAATGACCTTGCTAATCAATTTTTGATAAGCAGTGATGCAGCTTGGAAGTTAAACGGTGACATTGAACAATTATCAACTATACTTGACGGATTCAATGAACTGTCAAATAGGACAGCTACAACTGTAACCGACTTGGCTGAAGGAATGACAGTGTCTGCCTCAGTATTCGCACAAGCTGGACTTTCGGCAAAAGATTACTCGGCTTTAGTCGGCACTGCACAAGCTAAAACGCAAGAGAGTGGTAAGGTAGTTGCAAGGGGAATGCGAACTATCTTGATGAATATAAGGCAGATAAAAGGTACTGACTTAGAGACTGGTGAAATCATTGATGAAAACAGTTTAGCAAAGGCAGAATCGACATTGGAAGATGTAGGTATTGATATTCGTGAGACAGTAAACGGAGTGTCTGAGCTACGCAATCCTATGCAGATATTACAAGACCTTGCTGACAAATGGGAGAATTTATCTTCTGTTCAGCAGTCAGCAATACAAGAGGCATTGGCAAACAAAAGGCAGAGTAATATATTTACTGCACTTATGGAAAACTTCAATGATGTGAAGAAAGCAAGTCAAATCTATGACGAGTCAGCCGGTAGTGCAATGAGAGAAAATGAGTATTATCTTGACTCGTGGAACGCAAAGCTTGAGATGTTAAAAGCAAATTGGACAAGTTATATATCAAGCATTACTGATATTTCTGCTATTAAAACAAGTTTAGACGTTGTGTCAGGTATACTAAAGCTACTAAATACAGGTGTCGGTCAATTTGCTACTCAGATGACGTTATTAGTGGTGTCTTTGAATTTGGCAAACAGAGCTTTGCAAGCTTTTGTAGCTAACAATGTATATGCCGGTATCATTCAATTAGGTCTTGCTGAGGGTAACTTAGGTATGGCAATAAGAATGGTTACCGGTGACTTGGTTGAGCAGGCGGCGGCATGGGCGGCTACACCGGTAGGCATGATAACTATTCTCATTGCGGCGGTCTATGGAATAACTAAGGCATATGATTTATTTACTGTATCGCTTGATGAACATAGACAAAAGCTTGATGACTTAAAATCTAAATATGATGAATTTGAATCAAAATTACAGTCAATTCAAAGTGAATTAGAAACCGCCACTCAACGTATTGTTGAGTTAGAAGCGAAAGATAACTTAACCTTTGTTGAAAGGGAAGAACTTGATAAGCTTAAAGAAACAAATGCAGAATTAAAACGTCAACAAGATTTATTGGAGCAAAGTAAAAAGCTTGCACAAAATGATGTAAATAAAGAATTTGTAGCCACAATGAAGAAAGATGTTGACGATACCGGAGAATACACACATTATCATACTCCATTTTTAGGTGCAGACAATGGTACATGGAAGACATGGTCATGGTCAAGTATTTGGAGAGATTTAGGCTCTATGGGAATGGGCGTTGATTATTCTACAAGTGAACGCTCATATATTGAACAACAATTCCAACAGTATGAAAGCTTAAAAGACCAATACGCAAATGCCACAACTCAAAAAGACAAAGACAGAATTGACAAGCAAATCAAAGAGATAGAAACATATCTTAATGATAAATCTCAACAATGGCTGACTGATTCGGACGGCATTGGTTACATAACAAATCCGCAAAATGATGATGAACGTAATGTAAATGAATATCTTGATTATATCAATGATTTTCGTGATAGAGTTGCAATCGAAACCGGCGGTACAGACGCAAAGTATAATGCTTTTACTCGTATATTAAACAAGGACGAGTTTTCAGACATAAAGTCACAACTTGAATCTTTAGGTGATGTTGGTGAATTAACCAGCGAGAAGATTAAAGACTTAATTCCAGTCGGCAGTGAATTGTACAATAAGCTTGTAAGCTTAGGTGTCATAGCGGAAGATGATAGTTCATGGTACGGTAATCTTGCTAATACATTTAATAAGGTTACTGAGGCGGCGGATACTAATTCAATCGCTTTAAAAGAACTCAACGATTCATTAGACAAAATCCAATCAGCATATCAAGTAGCATCGACAGCCATTGAAGAATACAATGAGAACGGATATATCTCGGTAGATACATTCCAAAGCTTAATGGAATTAGAGCCTGAATATCTTGGTTTGTTGATGGACGAAAACGGTAATTTACAAATAACAACCGAAAGTTTACAACAATTAACGAAAGCAAGAATTAAAGATTTAGCCGTAAAGCAAGCAATGGACTTAGTTGATTCTGTGACGGCTCTTGGAACTGAACAACAACAATTAGATTATTTAAAGGTATCAACTGATGGTCTAACCAAGAGTACATGGGCATTAGTCTATGCAAAAATAGCAGAGGCTAAGGCAGCCGGAACAATTAGTGATAAAGTTGCAGATGACTTAATTGCTCGTGTCAATGCTTACAAGACGTGGGCGGATTCTGCAACAGACGGAGTAGGTAAAGGCGGTCTAAGTAAATCTTCAAGCAGTTCTAAGTCTGAAAAGGATAAAGCAAAAGCATTAAAGGACTATGAAGATAAAGTCAAAGACATCAATGAAAAGCTTGCAGACCTTGACAAAGAAGAACATTTATCAAACTTAAAATACAGTATTGAAACAATCACACAAGATCTTAATAAGTTTGAACAATCACTTGACAGATTATCTTCAAAGCTTGACTTGACATTTGAAAAAGATTATAGTGCAAAGCTAAGCATTATCGGTCAACAATTCTTAGGAGCTTCACGTTACGGCGGTGAAATGCGTGTTGAACTTGAGAGGTTATTGGCTATTGAGCCACAAACGGCAGATGAAGCAGAAGAACTTGCTTCAAGACTTGAAAGCTTATCTGACAGTTTCTTTGAGAATGAAAAGAATATCATTGAGTATAGAAATTCATTATTTGAAACAGCAACAGATTATCTGGGCGAATCTGCAAGTGCTACTGTTGAACAAGTAAACAATGCTAAGAGTATTTTGGATAATACCTTTAATGTTATTAAGAATGGTTCATTGTCAGGTGATGGTTTTTGGTCGGCTACTCTCCTACCGTCTATCTCAAAAGACAAGGTTACTAAGCAGAGAGCAGAAAACAATAAGCTTATCAAGGAAGAAAAACGCTATCAAAACGCTATTGCTAAAATCCGTAAGAAAGCAACAGATATGTCTTATGCGGAAGAAAAAGAGGAACGTGAAAAGCAACGTCAAGAATATCAAGAAGAACTTCAAGAAGCTTATGAGGACTATCAAGATAAGATTAATGACGTTATAGGTCAAAATATTGAGGTTTCAGACAGCGTTAAGAATATTGGCGATGAGTATATGAATACTGCCGATAAGGCGGAAAATGCTGCTCAGAGAATGTCAGACGCAATGAAGAACATCAATTGGGAACAGCGTTCATATGCGAATAAATCTTATACTTATGAGGATGGTGCTCCTACAAGTGCACAATATCAATATGCTTATGATGACTCTAAGTCAACTGTAGTTGTAACTAAGAAAGCCAAAGGTGGCACAACAACAAATGGTCTTACAATTACAGGAGATGGTACGGGAACTTATGCAGGACAGGAAGCATATATAGGACAAGACGGTAGACTTCACTTATTTAATAATGAAGCACAACTGTCTGAACTACCTCCGAATACTCGCATTGTCAATGCAAAAGACTTGCAGAATATCATTAAATATACTGGTATGAAGTATTTCTATCAGCCTATTGAAAATATTCAATCTGCAACGGTTGATAAGTTTGCACAAGGCAATACAAATGTTTCATTCTCCCCTATTCCATATAATGCGTTATCAACTCAAGCATTGTATTCAGATGTTAACGTACAAGCAATGGTTGAAGAAACTATTGCGGAAATCAACAATGAGTTTAATGCTTTAAAAGGCAATATAAAATTTAGTGCCGTACAAAATGCATTCAAGAACAGTCTGACTGATAAGAAGATGTACAAAGACTTATCAAACACTATCGTTAATATGACATCGCAGTCGCTTGACAAAGCTGATAAGAGTACACTTGCAGATTCGGTTGTTGGACTTATTTTGCAAAATTCAGCTTGGAATGATTTACCGAATGAATTGCAGAATAAATTGTCTGAATTGAATGTAAATGCAGATAATTGGACTGATTGGATAAAAGACTCAAATAATTCACTTCAAGCATTTAACCTAATGCAAGATGGTGGAATGAGTAGTTGGGACTTGCTTGATAGCAACGTAACTTCTCTGTTGCAACAAGCAGGTATTAATGGTAAAGACGCTTGGGATAAATTTGTACAAGATGATCCACTACAAGCATTGACTTTGTTATCATCTTCTTGGAATAGTATGAATGATACTATTGGGCAATATATGACAGATGCTCAAACCATTGCTGCCAATGGTGCAAGGGCTATTCAATCACTACAAATAATTGCACCGTCTATATCGGAACAATCTTGGAACGCATTGCAAGTATTGATTGCCAATAAGATACAAGAAGTAATCTCATTAATGAATGAAGTATTTGGTGAAAATACAGTTGATATGAACTTTGCTATCAATGTAGGCGGAAGTTTACAAGGAAATGCACAGACTAATCCGCAAGGCGAAAGTGCGGTAGTCGATTCTGCTCGTAAGTATCTTGGAACACCTTATGTTTGGGGCGGTACTTCTCCGTCTGGTTTTGATTGTAGCGGATTTGTACAGTATGTATTGGCACAGAACGGTAAGTCAATACCGAGAACTTCTCAAGAACAATTTGCGTCAGGTCAAGCCGTTGATAAAAGTCAACTTCAAGCGGGTGACTTGGTATTTTATGATTGGAGTGGAGGAACAGAAGCAACCCATGTAGGAATATATGAAGGCAATGGTAAGATGATTCACGCACCACATTCGGGTGATGTTGTCAAGGAAGTTGACTTTAATTCTTACGGACAAAATGTTTATCTTGGTGCAAGACGTTATTATAAAGGTACTGAGGGTGCATTGCCTGGGCTTGCTAAACTCGGTGATGAAGCAGAAGTAAGAGGATTAAACTATCCTACACCTGAAATTCTTATCAGACAAAAGACAGGTAAAGCATATCTGACAGGGTTAGACGGCACACAGATTATTAATCTTGACAGAGGTGATACTGTTATCCCTTATGCTGATACAAAGAGAATTTTAAATGGTAATGTGCGTCATGCTTATGCCAAAGGTACACCGAATGCAAAAGATACTATATCAAGAATTTTAGGTATAGACAGAGTTAAGAATAGAATTAATGACAGTAGAAATAATAATTCTTCAAGAAGTAATAATTCAGGCATAACAAATAACACCGTCAAGCAATCTTGGGATACAAATGATTTTGGTACAGGCAAAGGTAAATCACATTCATATACTGCTTTTGATGAAAATGGTTATTTAGGTTCGCAATTAGGATATTGGGACACTTCATCAAATGCATGGAAACTATTTAAGAAGTTGTTGGATAGCGGTGATTTATCAACCGATGAGAATGGTATCTATACATATAAAGGTGCTCGTCTTGTAGCTATGACATCGACATTCGGTAAAGCCGGAGATGTGATTAGAGTAACGCAAGATGATGGTAGTGCTTATTACGGCATTATCATGGACGAAAAGTCGCAACAATATACTTGGTATGATAATAATCCAGCCAACAAATACGGTCATAATAATGGCATGGATATTGTTGAATTTGAAGTTAAGAAATCAGCTATTGCTCCTGCTTATAAAGCTAATGGCGGTACACCACCTTACGGCAATTTGAATCATGCAATTAGTATGATTGAAAATTTAGGTAGTTTGGAAGGCTTTGATTTCTCTGATATGCCTGATGTTGGTGGTACGTCTGTATTAACTCAAAAAATGCAAGAGTTTATGTCTAAGCTTCAACAAGTTTATGGTACATTTAAGACTAATACTCATACATCGGCTACTAAAGTTGGCAATGTAAAGTCTTTAGGCGACAAAAAGCAAAGTAGTTATAGTTTTGACGTCCCATTTACTCAAAGAGAAAAAGGTGGTATTGTTCCTGCCGGCACAATCGCACAAGTGAATGAACATAATAAGCCAGAAGCAACTATTGACGAAAAAGGTAATCTTGTTCCGTTGGGTGACGGTACTTCGCAAGTGTCTGTTTCTGATAAGCCATTACCTGTTATTAATGCCGATGATTATGCTAAGATTAAGAAGTATGGCGGTGATAAAAAGCCAGTACAGTTCTTAAAGAACGGTAATACATCAGTCAGTGTTAATGCCGATGATACAGACGAAGAAAAGGAACAAACAGCAGAAGAACGCAAAGCAGAAGAGAATACAGAGAAGATAAATCAAACTCTAAAGAGCATTGAAGGTAAATTAGACGAAGGTGTTTTATCTGACGACATCAAAAAGCTTGATTTATCAACGCTTGAAGCCTTGGATAAGATGGCTGATGATTGGGGCGAAGATAATATCACATCTGATATTCTTATGCAATTCAAAGACTATGCAAGTGATTTTGCCGATTACGAGAAATGGGCAGAAAAGGATTTGCCTAATCTATTAAATTCATATAATGAAGATTTCTACAATAAATATTACGCTGAAAAAGATAAATATGATTCTTGGCAAACAGACTTCAGAGAACGTTTCAAGAAGTGGGTGGAACATCCGACTGATGGGAACTATATGGGTAAGTACTTTGAACTTGCTGATGAGGCTTCAAGAAAAGCAACAGAGTCACTTATAACTCAACAAACTCTTGTTGCCGAAAATATTGAAGATGCACTTGACGCACTTAAAGAAAAAGCAGAAGTTGTCAAAAAGTTAATGCAAGATGCTCCTACGGCAGCTTTAGCCGACAAAGCAAGAGAACAACTTAAAGACATCAATGATAATAAAGACGACCTTGAATCGCAGTATGTTGATGTTATGGAACAAATTACTGAACGAAAACTCCAAGACATCAGTAACAGAGATTCTAAATATACTCGTGAAACAGGTATGTTACAGTATGACAGAAATATTCTTCAAGACCAATACAGTAGAACGGAAGACGATGAAGAAAAGCTGAAACTGTCACAACAAATTACTGAGAGTATGACTAAAGAACGTGACATTGAACAAGATCGAGTTAATGCAGCTCATAAAGCTAATCAAGAAATATATGAGAATGCCACAGGCAGAACTAAAACAGTTCTTGATAATGTCAAGATGAGTGAGTTGTATAATGCGGACGGTAGTTTTAATGATGCGGCATATAATGAGAGTGTTGAATTATTAACTGCTATCGGCGGAAGTGATTTAGTTCAAGTCTTTAAACAACTTGCCTCTGAAATGCAGAAAAATTCTCAAATATATCTTGAAGGCACAGAAAATATTCGTAATTTAAATAATGATATTCAAGACCAACAACAAGAAGAGGCAAATAAAAAGATTGAGTTGGAAACAGGTCGTTATGAAAAGCTTAACAAAATATTAGATGTTCGTTTGAATAAAGAGAAGGCAATTACTTCTGCACTTCAAAATCAATATTCATTCCAACAGTCATTGAGAGATGCAGCTTTAGATTATCAAAGTGAATTAATTGCCAATAAGAATCTCGCCCAATGGTTAGATGATGACACAAGAGAATTGTTATTTAACGAAAATGATTATTCTGAAATGATTGGTACTATCAATAGTCTGAATAGTGAGGCGGCAAGATTATATAAGAATTATAAGGCTGAAATTGCTGACTTAGGCGAAGAGGATTATTATAAAGAACAACAAATCACTAATGAGTATAATCGACAAGTAGAAAAGCTTAAAGAGAAGTTGGAAGAGGCTAAGCAAGAACTTGAAGTCACAAAGAAAAATGCAGAGTTCCAAAATACATTAAAAGAACGTGACACTCGTATTCTTGTCGGAGATAGATGGGTAAATGTTGCAGACCCTGAAAAGCTATATAATGCCCAATTAGAGGCAACTAAAGCCCAAATGTCACTTGATAATATTGTGCAAGATAATGCAGAAAATCAAAATGTTCGTGATATGGAAGAACAAAGTGATTTAACTCAAAAGATAATTTCGGCAAATGAAAAATACATTGATGTATTGAACGGATTAAGTGACGATGAAAAGAAACGTCATGCTGAAACATTAGAATCGACTGAGGCTCTTATTGCTTCTAATATTATGCTTGGTGGTAGTAATATCGGTTGGGCGAATGAATATTCAACTTCTGATGAATCATTCAACGGGCAAGTTGCTGGACTTAATAATGTAGAAATAGGAAGACAGTTCTACTATAATAAGGACTATGACTTAAACCAAAGTAGCCTTGATGACCTTTTGAAAGATGGTGTTATATCTGAAGAAATTCACAAAGTCTTTAGTAAGATAAATGAAACACATCGCAACAACAAGCTTACGGCAGACCCTGTTAACAGTAAGTATGCTCCTCAAACTTTTGAACATGGTGGACTTGAATCGACTTCGCCTATGGGTGCAAACGGTGATGCAAAAGTCCAAATGAAACAAGCTGAGCAGACTGAGCAGATTACTGATTATGCTGCTGAGTTAGAAAAATACTATGAATTAGCAAAGAAACAGAATGGTTATTTGTCAGCTGAAGACCGTGCAAAAGCTCAAAGACTTGAACTTGCAAGAAATCTAAAGATTTATAGCAGTGGTTTAGATTACGAACAAACAAGTGATTTTGGGGCACAGATGTTTACAAATGATTTTTCACAAGATTACAGTGATATTGAAAACTTCTGTAAAGAGAATGGTGGATTGACTGAACAAGAAGCTATATTCTTTGACAGTTGGCATGCATCTCATGAAGAATATATTGCTTTGGCTGATATGTTGTTATCTACCGGTCAAGACAATACAAAACTTCTTTCCGCATTGAATGAACAGTTGGGCATTAAATTGTCTGAAATGATAACAAATAAGATTGAAGAATATAATGCTAATTTGCCGTCTGTTGGTTCTATTGCTACTGCCCATTATGCAACTGGAACAAAGTCGGCTAAAGGTGGTCTTGCGATTACTGATGAGGAGGGTTACGAAGCTAAGTTAAGAAAGTTGTCTGTCGGTCGTTATTCTATGCTTAATGCTGGCGATATGGTCTTTAATAAGGAAGCGACTGATGTATTGTGGGAATTTGCAAAGAATCCTCAAAACTTTATTGATCAAGTTTCTATCTTTAAGCAATCTCCTCAACAAATGCCTGCAACTAACAATTCAACGTCAACTACTGAAAGCATTACGTTTACGGGCGATATAAATGTGACTGACCCTGTTCCGGACGCAAATGCTTTTGTAGATTCTTTGACAGATAAAGTCAAATCACAATATCCAATTATAAAGAACACGAAAATATAAGTTATAGATTAGATGGTTGCTCCCTTTTTGGGAGTGACTGTCTAATAATGATCAGAAAAATGGAGGATGATATATGGAAGAAGAACAGGTAAAGAAACAATTTATTTTGAATGAAGAAAAGGAACTTACAGAGATACCAAAAAGCTTATGTGCGGCGGTAAAATATCCGATTAAATGCAAACTCAAGAATGCTTTTGAAGTATTTGTAAAAGTAAAACATACAGAAAACTATTGGATTTCAAACTATGGACGATGTGTCAATAATGCGAATCGCAAAGATAAAACAACATTCTATGAACACAAACAAGGTAAATGTCATTATAGTATTTTTGAGATGGAGAAAAGTATAGTAAGTTACCCTGCAAGGTTATTAAAGAGCGGTAAGTTAAAAGTTGATAGAAAAAAACAAAAATTTGAAAAAATTGTCGGAGCAATATCTGATGAAGAATGTCAAGCGATTATCAGCGAACTTCAAGAGAAAAATGAGAAGAAAATATATGAGATTGAACGCAATAAATACCGTCGGGAAACATCACCCGAGGAATTAGTAGCCGAGCATTTCTTGAAGCATTCGGGCTGTAGAACACGCATATGGCATAAAGATGGTGATGAGAACAATAATTGGTATAAAAATTTGATGTATGTGGGTGTGTATGATTATGCGAATTTGAAAAAAGGGAAAATTAAGTGGTATGAATTAGACTACAAGCAAGAATATATTGAATACGAAAACAAGACAAACTATATTGCTTATAGAGTTTACAATTCAATTAAGGAGCGATGTGGTGACATATCTAATAAGAAAAATATACACGAGTGTTATAGGGATGTTACTATGTGTCAAGAATGGCTTGATAATCCCAGATTGTTTATACAGTGGTATCTTGAACACTACTATACTTGCGGAGATGAATCAATGGCGGTTGATAAAGATTTATTTGGAGGAGATGCTCGTGTCTACAGTCCTGACAACTGCTGTATTTTACCGCAAACTTTGAATACATTGCTGGTTAATGGTAAGAAGAGATATTGCAGTGAAAAGTCGTTAGAGAATAAATTGCCTTTTGGGGTTCACTATAGTATTCAAAAGGATAAGTATTATGGTAAGATTATGTTGTCAGGCACAGATAAGACAATACGTTTATCAGACCATGATACACCGGAAGAAGCGTTTAAAGAATATAAGATAATGAAGGAGGCGGATATGTGTTTAGTTCTGGCAAGATATAAGGAACATATACCGGACTATATATATAAGAAATTTATGACGGTTGAAGTTAAGCCGTATTAATTGATGTTGTTAAAATTACGATTTCATTCGTTTTTGTTTTGGGAAGTATGTTAGTATGACATATCAAGATTATTTGTTATTAAATTTGTTTTTATCATTTTGATTTGAAAAAATCAATCAATTTATTCAATTACATTATAATAAGTAGAAAGTTAAATAAATATGGAGACTAAATGGGTAGATGTGGAGAAATTGAGCCGAGATTGTTGACGGTCAAGGATTTTTGTAAATATGTAAATATAGGCGAGAGAACTGCTCGTAAGATGTTGACTGAGCCTAACTGTCCTTATAGATGTAGAATAGGCGGTAAGGTATTGATTAATAAGTCAGTTTTGGATAAGTGGATAGATAGCAATACAGGAATATAGCATATTGAAAGATAGACCGCAATATGTTATACTTTGCTCTAAGATAGTATTGCGGTCTGCTTTCGTTAGGAGGCAGAATATGGGGAAAGATTTGAAAGGAAAAGAATTAGGTGTAGGCATATGTCAGTTAAAAGACGGAAGATATATGGCACGATATACCAACCGTTACGGCAGGCGAATGTCACTATATTCGTGGAATTTAAAGGAGGTAAGAACAAAACTCACTAAAGCTAAATATGAGGATGAGTTGGGACGTCCTGAATTAATACATAAAAATTTGACACTTGGAGAAATATACATGCTTTGGGCGAAAGAAAAGGAAGATGAAGTTCGTCCGAATACTTGGGCGATTTATAGAGGAGTATATACTAAGCATATAAAGCAATATGAATTTTATAATATAAATTCTATTAATGAAGATATTGTGCGTGAATTTATTTTTAATTTATATAATAACAATGCAAAGGTCAGCACGATAAAGCAATGCAAGATGATATTCTCAAATATTATGAAATTTTCTGTTGAGAAAAAATACTGCTTGAGTAATCCATTCACATATTATAAAATGCCTAAAAAGATTAAAGACGATGGAAAAAGGCAAGCGAAGAAACTTAAGGAAAACAAATATATGACGGTGCAACAGAGAGAATGTTTTTTACGCTTTTTGGACAAACATAAACGTTTGTATGGAAATCTGTACAAGTTGCTTATGTTCACAGGAATGCGTATAAGTGAAGGTATTGCTTTGAAGTGGGAAAATGTAGATTTGAAAAATAGGACGATATATATTGAAGAAGGATACATTAAATATTATGATTCCGAAACAAAACAGTTATATCAGAACTATAATGCACCGACTAAGACGATAGCATCAGAAAGACAGATTCCCATGAGTGATGTTGTGTTTAATATCCTTACGGCTCAAAAGAATTTACAGAGCAAATATCAATCAGAGTTTGTTTTTGTCGATAATGATAATAAACCATTAAAATATATTAATGTGCATATGGCATTGTCAAATTTGGTTAAGAAAATAAATCGCACATTGCAGAGTGAAGGGGCGGAAAGTGATAGTTTATTACCGCATGTCACTACGCATTATTTTCGTCATACTTTTGCTACGATGTGCCTTGAAAAAAATATTCATCCTAAGATTGTACAACAATATCTCGGACATTCAAGTTATCAGATAACTATGGACACTTACAGTCATGTATCTGATGAAAAAAGTGCGGAAGAAATGAAAAAGTTTAATCAAAATTAATCAAAATTTTTCCATGGTTTAAAATTGGTATATGCCGAAAATGTAAGGCTCGGAAATGGCTTAAACACTGAGTTTCAGAATAAGATTTTAATAATTTTAAAAAAATTTTCAAAAAACTATTGACTTAGAGTAAACTCCAAGTATTATAATATACTTGTAAATAAAAAATATATGCGAGGTGATTTTAATGACTATAAAAGAAGTAAGCGAAAAATACGATATTTCGCAGGACACTTTGCGATATTACGAACGTATCGGAATGATACCGCCTGTTACACGAACATCAAGCGGTATTCGTGATTATCAGGAAAGCGACTTAGGTTGGGTTGAGCACGTTATTTGTATGCGAAGTGCCGGTCTGCCTGTCGAATCTATAATCGAATATGTCAAGCTTTGTCAAGAGGGTGACGAAACCATTCCGGCAAGACTTCAGCTTTTGGTTGAGCAAAGAAAAAATCTACTCGACCAAATGGGACAAATGAATGTCACATTAAAGCGACTGAACTACAAAATCGACCGTTACGAAACAGCCGTGAAAACAGGCGAATTATCTTGGGATTGACGTTGCTAAAGTCATTGTATCCAAAACAAAATAGGTAAATAACATTAAATAAACTTATGGAGGAATTTTAAATGTATATTGAAAAAATCAATCAACCGACAGACGTAAAAAATTTAAACAGTGAACAGCTTCACATTCTTGCAGACGAAATGCGTCAAGCACTTTTGCAAAAGCTAAGCAAGCACGGCGGACACTTCGGTCCTAATCTCGGTATGGTAGAGGCGACAATCGCACTTCACTATGTCTTTAACTCACCGACAGACAAAATCGTGTATGATGTTTCTCACCAAAGCTATCCGCATAAAATGCTTACAGGCAGAAAAGATGCGTTTTTGTACGAGGACAAGTATGATGATGTATCGGGTTACAGCAATCCCGACGAAAGCGACCACGATTTCTTTACAATCGGTCACACTTCAACTTCCGTTTCACTTGCCTGCGGTCTTGCAAAAGGTCGTGATTTAAAGGGTGACAATGAAAATATAATTGCTGTAATCGGTGACGGTTCACTTTCGGGCGGTGAGGCTCTTGAAGGACTTGACTTTGCAAGTGAGCTTAACAGCAATCTTATAATCGTTGTAAACGATAACGATATGTCTATCGCAGAAAATCACGGCGGTTTGTATAAAAACCTAAAACAGCTTCGCGATACAGACGGTAAATCGGAATGTAATCTTTTCAAATCAATGGGACTTGACTATGTATTTGTAAAAGACGGAAATGACATTGATTCGCTTATCACCGCATTCGAGCAGGTTAAAGACAGCACTTATCCTGTAGTTGTTCACATTTGTACCCAAAAAGGTAAGGGCTACAAAATAGCAGAAGAAAACAAGGAAAATTGGCACTATTGCGGTCCATTCAACCTTGAAACAGGTAAATCCGATATGTCGCAAGACGGCGGAGAAGATTATTCGTCAATGACAGCCGATATTCTTTTAAAGAAAATGAAAGAGGACAAGACCGTTGTCGGAATTACATCTGCCACACCTACCGTTTTCGGTTTCACAGAGGACAAGAGAAAAGAGGCAGGCTCACAGTTTGTTGACGTTGGTATCGCCGAAGAAACAGCCGTTGCACTTGCGTCAGGTATCGCAAAGAGCGGCGGCAAGCCTGTTTACGGTGTTTACAGCACATTTATTCAACGTACCTACGACCAGCTTTCACAGGATTTATGTATCAACAACAGTCCCGCAACAATCCTTGTATATTGGGCGTCTGTTTACGGTATGAATGACGTTACTCACCTTGGTATATATGATATTCCGATGATGTCTAACATTCCTAATCTTGTCTACCTTGCACCGACAACAAAGGAAGAATACCTTGCAATGCTTGATTGGAGTATTGAGCAAAACGACCACCCTGTTGCAATCCGTGTACCTATCAGTGTTGTATCAGACGGCAAAAAGGTTACAAAGGACTTCAGCAAGCTAAATGAATATGAAGTTACTCAAAACGGCAGTAAAATTGCAATCGTTGCACTTGGCTCATTCTATTCGGTAGGTGCAAAAACGGCTGAAATTATCGACAACAAAACAGATGTAAAACCTACACTTATAAACCCGATTTACATTACAGGTACTGACGATAAGCTTTTGGAACAGCTTAAAGAAAACCATGACATTGTTATAACAGTCGAGGACGGTGTTTTAGACGGCGGTTTCGGCGAAAAGATTGCAAGATTCTACGGCAATTCAGACGTTAAAGTATTGAATTACGGTCTAAAGAAAGAATTTCTTGACAGATACAATCCGCAAGAAATCGTCAAAGCAAACCGTCTTACTCCTGAGCAAATTGCAGAGGACGTTTGCGGTATAATCGGTTAATAAGAGATGAAATATTATGAAAAACTAATTTTATAAGATAACAAAAAAACTGATGTGTTTCCACATCAGTTTTTTGTTTATTGTACATTATTAACGATACGTACTATATTCGCATACGGTTTCTGCTTATTATCCCAAGCATAAACCTCTATATCCGTATACTCTTTATCAATCAAATCTATTCCCTTTAACTCGCTTGCCTGTGGCATTTTCATTCCCACAAGCTTACCGTTATTCTTAAAGGCAACATACACATTAACATCATTCATATCCACATTTTCAAAATCAAGTGTGACATCAAGTTTGTTGTTGCTATTTATCATAGCTGTGATTTTGTTGTTTGCCAAATTTGGTGTCGTTGTTGGGATCACCGTTGGGATTGCTGTCGGAATTGTTGTCGGCTTTAATGTTGAAGTAACCGCCGGTGTTGCTGTCGGCTTTAATGTCGGTGTTGCCGTTGGCACTACCGTCGGCGTCGGTGTTGGTTTTAATGTTGGTGTTGCCGTTGACACTACCGTTGGCGTTGGTGTCGGCTTTAATGTCGGTGTTGCCTTTGGTACTACCGTTGGTGTCGCCGTCGGCTTTAATGTCGGTGTTGCCGTTGGCACTACCGTTGGCGTTGGTGTCGGCTTTAATGTTGGTGTTGCCGTTGGCACTACTGTTGGCGTTGGTGTCGGCTCTTCTCCCTCAAATTCCAACACAAGTGTCGGTCCTTGTGCGTCTGTACCGCTGTATTCCTTTGACGCGATAACCTGTTCACGTCCTGTACCTGTCCACAACGTAAACGTAATCAAATTATCTGTACACTTCTCTTTTATCACATCCGTCACATCGAACGATATTTCCTTATAATCGACATTGTATGCAGGTGACACTTGCAAACCCAATGACGATAACGGTGTATTTTCGCCTCTCACTGTTATATCATTTGTAGTAACTGTCGCCTCGTCCCAATCATTCTTTGAGCAGTAATCAAGATGTAAAACCGAATTTTTCTTTTCCGTATTTGAAAATTTATCATACAAATTTAATGTTGCCGATACTAATTTTTTACCGGCATACTTTGAAAGGTCAAAGCGAATCAATCCCAAACCTTTAATATCTTTCAATCCCGGCGAGCTTGATGTATATACATTTTGTGCTTGATTAATCTTCAATTCCTCGTCAGAGCCGTGTGCCGTTGTACTGTCCACAAGATATGTATCCGCATCGGCAGTAACAGTCACAGGTGCTGTCGTGGCTTTTACCGTAGGACGTGGTGTAATTGACGATGTGTCAGGATAAGTCACCTCCGTAAATGACGTATTCGGTGCAAGGTAGTTTAACGTGTTGCCACCCGAATCTTTCGCCAAAGCCGCGGAACCTATATAATAGCTTGTATGAGGCGACTGGTTGTATCCGACATTCTGCCATGCTATTGCGCAACGATATTGACTGTCGTGCATAAGCGTTGTAAGTCTGTAATCAGTCGGAATAGTTGAGAAATAAATTCTCACACCGTCACCGTATCTAAGCACGATTTCTTCACGCCAATCACCGAAAAGGTCGGCTGTAAGACACGCATTTGACTTTGTACTGTTATTTATTGAACCCGGCAATGTTGAATTTTTACTGTTATAATAAATTCTTTCCGTACCGCTTTTTATGCTGTATTTTACAAGTTTATTTCCGTCAAGCAATTCTCGTCCCAAATCACCGTCCCAATAAACTGCAAAATTCTCCATATTGCTTCCATTGGTATTAGGTATATTTCCTACTTTTTCACCTGCTTGATTATATATACCGTCAGCCGCTACCGACCAGAACAACGAAAGATTACCGCTTGACAATGCATAATCATCATCGACATTATCCATAATACCTCTGCCTATATCTCCCTGTGCGGCTTGTAGCATAATATCACCATTATATCTCTTTATATCTACCGCATATGGAATTGTGTCATCATTGTGCTTACCTGCCTCGTGTGCCATAAATATTTCTTGTTTTCCGTCGTTATCAAAGTCCGAAACGTGTTCCGCGTCACCGTGTCCCCGACCGTCATACGTCAAAACAGTTCCGTCATTGTCAAGAACCGCACTGCCGAAAATAATCTCGTCATATCCGTCATTATCCACGTCAGCTACCGATACACTGTGTGCACCTTGTGCATAAAGCGTTTTGTTTGTATTATTTTTACTTGTACCGTCTGCATATTTTACGGTACAACCTGTACCGCCATTTTCTTCTGTCGGTGTATTAGTTGAAAGCCATTGTTCTTTAAGGTCTGTGCCGTCCCAAGTATATGCCGCCGCATACACATATGTATAATATCCCCTCGTCATAACAACGCTTGGATGTACACCGTCAAGATATGCCACCGCTGCAAGGTATCTTTCACTTCTGTTTGCATAGCTGTCGCCCCATTCGGAAGATGTCAAAATGCTTCTCGGCGGGTCAAAATCAACAGTCTGCATTGCCGCACCTGTTTCACCGTTAAATACAGTTAAATACTCCGGTCCGCCATCCTTGCCCATAAGCAAACCAGATGAATTTCTGTAATCTTTTTTATCGTCACCCTTGGTTATATTTTTTCCTGCTTTTGAGACATAATTACCCTCACCGTCTTTTGAGCCCGGTGCTGTTTTTAATATGACTTCCGACTTACCGTCACCGTCAAAATCATAGACCATATATTGAGTATAGTGCGCACCCGCGCGGATATTAACTCCCAAATCTATTCTCCAAAGAAGAGTACCGTCAAGCTCATATGCGTCCAAGTACACATTGCCCGTATAACCCTTAACGGAATTATCCTTTGAATTAGACGGGTCCCATTTTACGATGTATTCATATTCTCCGTCACCGTCAAGGTCGCCCACACTCATATCGTTTGCGGTATATGTATATTCTTCATCTGTCGGCGTCTTTCCTCCGTCAGGAACTTTAAACGCAATGTCTTTATATGCCACAGAACGACCTTTATATGTTGTGTTTGTTGTCCAAACATCAACCGCCTCTGTTTTGTCTATTGCCTCACCTTTCGGCACAACTGTATACTTGTTATCCGCCGTGCCTTTTGAATCGGTATAGCAAGTTGCATCGTGTTCGCCTGTTGTGTATATTTTTTCACTGTCACGGTATATGTCAAATGCTTGATTTGTCAGACTTTCCGTACCCAAAAGTCGCCACGACAAATATACACCGCCGTTTGTTTTAACGGCAACAGTGCCTCGATCAAGTTTTTCCATTACTCGTTTTTCAATAGTTGAATTTGTGTCGGCATATGACGTCAACACCGGTATTGACGCAACTGATGTAACCATTACAGCTGCCGTCAAAAATGCGGTTAATTTTTTTAACATAGTTTTTTCTCCCTTACTCCAAATGGCTCCAACATCTCTCTTGAGCCTCTTTTTTCATTATAAGCTTTAATGAATAAAAATTCAAGAAGAGAATGAAATATTTGCTGATTTTTATACTAAAAAAGCTGAATTTGAATATATCCAAATTCAGCTTTTATGCTAATTTCCGCATTCAATACTTATTTCGTTAAACACTGTCAAATAGTCATTTATTGTCTTATTATCTTTTTCCGCACCCGAAACATCCATAATAGCCTCGCCGTTATGCATCATAACAGTTCTTGTGCCATGCTCAACCGCGTGACGAAGATTATGCGTTACCATAATGGTTGTTATGTTCTTTTCATGAACAATCTTATCCGTAAGCATCATAACCGTATCAGAAGATTTAGGGTCAAGCGCGGCTGTATGTTCATCCAAAAGCAACAAATCAGGTCTGATCATAGTCGCCATAATAAGTGCAAGTGCCTGTCTTTGACCGCCCGAAAGTGAGCCTGCAAGAGTTGAAAGTCTGTTTTCAAGTCCCATACCCAAAAGTTCAAGCTGTGAACGGTAAAAGTCTTTTCTCTGACGGTTAAGTCCAAACGAAAGTCCGAAATTCTTACCCTTATTATCTGCGATAGACAGGTTTTCCCATATAGTCATTGACGGACAGGTTCCCATTGCGGGATTTTGAAAAACTCTGCCTATTCTCTGCGCACGTTTAAAGTTTTTCAGCTTATTAAGCTCCTTACCGTCAAGTAAAACACTTCCGCTGTCAATCGGCATATCGCCCGAAATGACGTTTAACATAGTCGTTTTTCCCGAACCGTTTGAACCGATAACTCCGACAAAATCACCGTCGTTTACAGTTATGTTAAAATCCGAAAAAAGTACCTTTTCATCAATAGTTCCTTGATTAAAAGTTTTATAAATGTGAGAAAGTTCAAGCATTTTTCTTCACCCCAACTTTCTTCTTTTTAAGCAAAAATTCGTCTACGCAAAGTGTTGCGATAAACAAAATCGTAATCATAAGGTTTGTATCCTGTGAACGCAAGCCTGCGGCAAGTGCGATTGAAATACAGGCCTTATAAATAATCATACCGAAAAGCACGCCTGTTGTAATTCTAAGGAATTTAATTTTCTTAAATATAGTCGAGCCGATAATAACGGCGGCAAGACCCATAACAACAGTACCCGTACCGGAAGCAACGTTAAACGCTTTGCCGTATTGGCAGTACACCGCACCGGCAAGCGAAACAAGTCCGTTTGCAATCGCAAGACCGATAATTTTAATCGTTCCCGGATTTTGTGCAAGCGTGATTACAAGCCCCTCATTATCTCCGACACTTCTTAAAAGAAATCCCGACTTTGTACGCATATACCAATCAAGTGCAAACTTTGCGATAAGCGTAATCACAAGAATAACAACAAGTTTAGAGTACAATGCAAAGTGACCGTTTCCGAAAAGGAAAGCTGTCTGCGAGAAAATAGTCGTTGTATCCATACTTAGGAAATCCGACGCTTTTCCGACTATTCCGTAATTTATCGAATAAAGAGCCGTCATAGTAAGAATACCGCAAAGAAGATTGCGTATTCTGAGTTTTACGTTGAAAATTCCCGTAAACATACCGGCTATGCACCCTGCGGCAAATGCCGCAAGCAATGCAAGCCACGGATTAAGACCGTTATTAATCATCACAAAGCATATAGCTATTCCGAGAGGGAACGTACCGTCTACAGACAAATCGGGGAAATCAAGAATGGTATAGGTGATATACACACCCATAGCCATTATTCCATATATCAGTCCCTGCTCAAGTATTCCGACTATCAGTCCTTCAATCATGATTCAGACGGAGCGTTTTTGACCTCAGCTCTGTCTGTGATTGACTGCGGTATTGTTACTCCGATTTTTTCTGCGGCGTCAGTGTTGATAGTAATTTTACTTTCTGTAAGAGTTTCGTAAGGGATATTCTTAACGTCCTCACCCTTTAGCACTCTTGCAGCCATAACACCTGCTTTTTTACCAAGTTCAATGTAGTCGATACCGGCTGACGCTATACAGCCGTTTCCTACTTGTTCTTCTTCACTGCCGAATACAGGAATGTTTTTAGCAGTTGCCTTTTCAAGAAGTATAGGCAAGTTTTCAACAACTGTGTTGTCTGTCATATTTGAGATACAGTCAACTTCGCTTACCAAAAGGTCTACTGCCTGCGGAATTTCAGCGGCATTTGTAATACCCTTTTCAACAAGTTCAAAACCGTATTCGCCTACTTTTTGCTTGTATGTTTCTATTGTAGAAACAGAATTTGCTTCACTTGTTGTGTAAAGTATACCGATTTTCTTTGCGTCAGGTAACATTTCACGGATAAGCTTTAACTGTTCGTCAACAGGCAACATATCGCTTACACCTGTAATTCCGTCCATTGCCTGTGTATCGCTTTCTGCAAGCTTTGCGGCAACAGGGTCTGAAACTGCGTTAAAGATTACAGGAATTTTTGCTTCATAAGCCGCATTGTAGCAAGCCTGTGCAGACGGTGTTGCGATACCGCATACAAGGTCCATACCTTGTGAAACAAATTGCTGTGCAATTTGTGTATTTGTTGAGTCGTCACCCTTTGCAGACGATTCTGTAATATCATACTTGATACCCTCTGAATCAAGTCCCTGCTTAAAGCCCTCACGGCAGTTATCAAGCGACGGATGGTCTGCGTATTGAAGTACACCGATTTTGTATGTATCTTTAGCATTTGTGTCTGTTGCTCCGTCAGTTCCACCGTTTTGTGTGCCTCCGCAACCTGCCAAAGAAACGGCACATAGTGCGGCTGTTAGTCCCATCGCAATAATCTTCTTTAAATTTTTCATTTTACATCTTCCTTTCTTTTTTGCAAGAAAAAACAGAAAAACCTCTCAGACAGATAAGTCCGAGAGGCATAAAAATCATATTAAAATATGCTCTGTCTGTTCTAATCTCATCTAATCTGTGTTATATTATACTAAACTTTACTGCCATTTGTCAATAGTAAAAACAAATTATCTGAAATTAAGCGTAGAAAGTCCGAGCGGTGTCGAATATTCAATCAACTTATTCTCTATTTGAGTCTTTCTGTCACCCTCAGCTATTGCCGGCTGATAGTCGTTATACTCATCATGACCCGAAATTGTTGCGGGAATAAGCGTCATATTATCGTCCTCCTGCATAACCCCGTCAACAAACGTAAATGTCTGTCTGTATATAACTGTGTCCTTGTCCGCCGGGTTATTGTTACCGCCGAAGCAGAAGTTACCTAAGCTGTACGCTATATATTTACCGTTGTATTTTTCAATACCCTGCAAAACGTGAGGGTGTGTTCCCAAAACAAGGTCTGCACCTGCGTCAATCGCCTTGTGTGCAAGCTCTGTTTGTGTATCGTTCGGAGCGGTAGCCTTTTCTTCGCCCCAGTGAATACTTACTATAACAAGCTGTGCACCAAGACTTTTAACCGAACCGATGACATTTTCAAGTTTTGCCGCCTCTGTTTCGTCAAGTGCGTCAATTCCGACAAGTCCGACCGATATTCCATTTACATCTCTTATCGCGGTATTCGTACCTATAAAATTGGAGATACCGGCCTCATTCAAATATTTTATCGTGTCCGAAAGACTTACGTCACCGTAATCGGCACTGTGGTTATTTGCAAGGTTTGCCGCCTCAACGCTTGACGATGTAAGTATCTGCACATATTCAGGCTTCCCCCTGAAAGCAAACTGCTTATCCTGTCTTGTTCCTTGATTTGACAAAGTACCCTCAAAATTTACGATAGTTAAATCGTCCTCCGAAAATATCGGTGAAACATTTTTAAAGAAATATGAATAATCGCCGTTTAAAGACTCGGCAACCGATTTAAAGCTGCCGTTTGGGTCTGCGTTTATGTCAGTTGCCAACGTACAGTCGCCGACAGCCGTCATTGTGACCGTCTGTACGGTAGGCGTATATTCTTTTTCAGCCTTTTTTTCTGCACGTTTATTAGATGTAAATGCAAGTACGGTGGCAGATATGAAAAGAATCACCGCCAAGCATATAGTTACCTTTCGTATACTCATTTATAATCTCCCAAATTATTTTAATCAATAGTTTAATTTTATTCTAATGCAACTGTTTTGTCAATATAAAATTTAACCGTTTGGTTTAACAATCTTTTTAATTTTTTGTTTTAATGTTAAATAAGCAAGTTTTGCTTTTGACGTTTGCTTTGCTACATCTGCGTTTGCATGAGCATTTATCATTTCGGTAAATTTTTGTGCCATCAAGTAATACACACGTTTTTTATAATGGTTTACACTGTCGTTAAAATCATCATCGGACGTTATATATTCATTCACGTCAAACAACGTCACATTTTTGCAGCCGTCAAATTCTTTCCGTACCGCCGCATTATATTCCTTGTGGTCATTGTGCCTGTTCACCCAAGCCTCCAGCTTATTATCCTTGTACTCACGTTCGCAGCCAAGCAAAATAACAAGTTCCGTATCGGTTTTGATATGCTCATAGATAAACCGCAGATTTTCCGCCGTCTGCTTTGGTGTAAGTCTGCCCAAAAATTCATATTCTTCCGCAATCTTCTGCAAATCCTTTTCTTTAAAATCACAATTTGCGGTATAAACTTCTTTATTAATATACTTTTTCCACATAGCCTTGTCGGTAAGCGGATAAATATACTCACCAAACGCAAAAACAGCACCGTTGTTTTTATTTCGATACACGCCGAGATTAGCGTCAGTCAAAATACTTATAAAAATCATTCCGTACTTATTTTTATAAATGCTGTCCGAGTACATTTGGCTGTCGCATATCGGAAGTTTACAAATTTCGGCTGTTTCTTCGTCTGTAATCGAATAGGCATTTACAATTTGCGAAGTATGGTTCATACCCTCAATCGCAACACCGAGCGACTGTTTTTCGCGACTCACATACGTGAACTCACAATCGAATATATCCTCATTTTTTATAAACGAAAATATTTGATTTAAGTCGCAAGGTCCTTTTATAAGCACCTTAAAACCGGTATTTTTTATGTCCTCAAATTCATTATCCGTCTTTACGTTATCTTGATTTATCCACGTTACAGTCGGCTCGTTTTTACCGATTTTAACCGACACATCACCTACAATATCAAGTTTCGGACAACCGATTTTTTCATATGTATATTGCTCAATCCCCATACCGAGCGTACGGCACGAAAACAGAAAATGCGCAAGCGTATTATCCTTTACGGCATAAAAGCCGACAATTCCGTATTCACCGTACTTGTCATACGCCGTTACATATTCACATTTCGCATTTTTATCTTCAAACAACGCTTTAAGTTCGTCTTTCGTTGAACGCACTTTCGTAAAATTAAGCTGATTTGCACGGAATATAAGTTCATGCAATCTGTCAATGTGTTCCGCACAATCCGAATGAAAATCAACGTGGATATTGCTCTGTCGCAAAAATTCTTCATTTGAACCGATACTCTTTTTAATCTTATTTTTCTTTTCAAGCACCTTGTAACTTTCAAGACGTGATAATTTTTCGTCATTCTTATCAAGCATTGAAACCGCCGCATAAAGTTCACCGATTTTATCGGGCAGCATTGTCATAATATCGGGGCAGAAAAACTTTGCCTCCTCCAAATTCAGCTTATTATCGTCAATAAAAAGTACATTGCAAGGTCTTAAATTCATACTTTTGACAGTATCTTTAATCCTCTGACCTTTTGATTCCCAATTAATTGAATTGAACACGAAATACTTATCCAAATCCCATTCTTTCAGCTTATCGATACACGGCTTTTCATCATTTTTGGAACAAATCGAATTGACAATTCCTTTTTTTGAGGATAACAAAACAAGGTCGCAAGCCTGCTTAACAGGTGCGACCTTTTGTTCTGAAATAGTACCGTTCCAAAAGGTTTCGTCAAGGTCCCATATAATCAATTTGATTTTAGATGCGTCCATAACAAATTCCCCCTTGGGTTCATTTTAATTATTTCAATATAATATCTTCTCTTGAAGGACCGTTAGAAACAATCTTAATAGGCACTTCAAGTTCTTTTTCAACAAATTCGATGTACTTACGGCAATTTTCCGGTAAGTCCTCATATTTCTTGATACCTCTGATGTCAGATTTCCAACCCGGAAGAACTTTCAAAACAGGCTTTGCTCTTTCAAGCTTGTTTGTTGTAGGGAAATCTCTGATAACTTCACCGTCAACTTCATATCCCACGCATACAGGAATTTCATCAAGATAACCAAGTACGTCAAGTACAGTAAATGCAACTTGAGTTGTACCCTGTACACGACAGCCGTAACGTGACGCAACACAGTCGAACCAACCCATACGTCTCGGTCTGCCTGTTGTAGCACCGAATTCACCGCCGTCACCGCCGCGTCTTCTAAGTTCATCTGCCTCTTCGCCAAATATTTCCGAAACAAATGCACCTGCACCAACTGCTGATGAATATGCTTTTACAACTGTAATTATGTCTGTAATTTCATACGGAGGAATACCTGCACCAACCGCACCGTAACCGGCAAGAGTAGATGAAGAAGTTGTCATCGGATAAATACCGAAATCAGGGTCTTTTAGCGAGCCAAGCTGACCTTCCAAAAGAATTTTCTTACCCTCTTTGATTGCGTTGTGCATAAATGCAACCGAATCAATCACATACGGCTTAATCATATCGGCATATTCCATAAGTGTATTGAAAAGCTCGTCTGCGTCCAATAGCGGTTTATGATAGATATGTTCAAGCATAAGATTTTTTACTTCGATTACGTTCTTAATCTTTTCCTTTAGTCTTTCAGGCTCGAAAAGTTCCCAAACCTGAAAACCGATTTTTGAAAATTTATCTGAGAAGAACGGTGCTATACCTGACTTTGTAGAACCGAACTGACGGTCTGAAAGTCTTTCTTCTTCGTACTGGTCAAACAACTTGTGATAAGGCATAAGAACCTGTGTTCTTTCTGACACAACAATGTTCGGCTTCGGAACACCACGTTTTACGACCTCGTCAATTTCCTTTATAAGTTCAGGAATATCAAGTGCAACACCGTTTCCGATCATATTTGTTACATTCTGATTGAATGAACCTGACGGAAGAAGATGCAATGCAAATTTTCCGTATTCGTTTATAATAGTGTGACCTGCGTTTGCACCGCCCTGAAATCTGATTACGATGTCACTGTCAGCAGCAAGCATATCTGTAATCTTGCCCTTACCTTCATCGCCCCAGTTTGCACCAACTATTGCTTTTACCATGTATTTGTCCTCCTATGCTAACCAAGCGTTTGCCTGATTTTTAATTTCATAACTTATTTTTCAATTACAAGCTCAATGCGTGTTGTTTTACCGGAAATTGTTGTTTTCGCCTCTTGAGCGCTCCATGTATAATCTGTGCCTTGGAATGCTCCGCCGAATCTGTCAACTTCACTGCCGTTTTCATCAAGGCACCTAAATTCAACCACAACCAAACCACGACCTTCAAGATATGTTTGAAGTGTGTATGTTATATCATAGTTGCCGTCCGAATTTTTTACCGCGTCAAGAATTTTAAATTCTTTCATATAACTTGCATACTGCTCATTATCGGCGTTATATTCGATTGTATTAACTGAATTGACAGGCGTTTCTGTCGGTGACGGTGTCGGCACGTCAGTATCTGTATTATTGTCAGAATTGCTTTCAATAATAACAGTTTGACTTTCGCCGTCCCACTCTACCTTACAGCCAAAGCACTCCGAAACCGCACGAACAGGAACAAGCGTACGCCCGTCTATAATCATCGGCGGTACATCAAGTTCAATATCGTTTGATGTCGGCAAGTTCTCCTTAACCGTCTCCTTATGAATTATCTTGTCACCCACACGCATACTGATATAAAACAAATCAGTATCCGAACGTCTTGCGTTGATAGTCTGAGTTTCCTCTTCCCACTCAACCTCTGCACCCAATGCTTCGAAAATCACACGCATAGGCACAAGTGTGCGTTCGTCTATAATTTGCGGCTGAACGTCAAATTCAAGCGTTTTGCCGTCAAGTATCACTTTAATATTATCCTCGCAGTGTACGGTCACAAACGACATCGCAGCCATACAAACCGCAACAAGGCAAGATATAATTTTCTTCATATAAATACCTCTAAATTTATATTTTAAATAAATCAGACGTTAATTTCAACTTCAATACCAAGTAAATCCTTGTTCTTTTCAAGAACAGGCTCAACGTAATCCTTTAAGAAATCTTCAACCTGCTGCGGAGCACGTCCGACAAAATTTTCAGGTTTCATAACGGCATTAATTTCTTCCAAAGTCAAACCGAATGCAGGATCACCGGCGATAAGTTCGGCAAGGTTGTTTTCCTTACCCTCCATTTTAACAGTCTTTCCCGCCTCCATAGAATATACTCTGATTTTTTCGTGAAGATCCTGTCTGTCGCCGCCTTTTTTAACGGCGTCCATCATAATATTTTCAGTAGCCATAAACGGAATTTCACGCATAAACTGCTGATTGATTACTTTATCATATACCACAAGTCCGTCAACAACGTTGATGTACAAGCTTAGAATAGCGTCTACTGCAAGAAAAGCCTCAGGAACTGAAATTCGCTTATTTGCACTGTCATCAAGAGTTCTTTCAAACCATTGTGTTGATGCAGTGATTGCCGGATTAAGTGCGTCTACTATTACATATCTTGCAAGAGAGCCGATTCTTTCACTTCTCATAGGGTTTCTCTTATAAGCCATTGCCGATGAACCGATTTGCGACTTTTCAAACGGTTCTTCAATCTGCTTTAAGTGTTGAAGAAGTCTGATGTCGTTTGAGAACTTGTACGCACTCTGTGCGATAAGGCTCAATGTATTAAGCATTTGAGAGTCAAGTTTTCTCGGATATGTCTGACCGCTTACAGGGAATGATTCTTCATAACCCATTTTTTCGGCAATCTTCTTGTCAAGCATTTTACATTTTTCATGGTCACCCTCAAAAAGTTCAAGGAAACTTGCCTGTGTACCCGTTGTACCCTTACAGCCCAAAAGCTTTGCCTTTGAAAGCTGATAATCAACGTCCTCAAGGTCCATAAGCAAATCTTCAAGCCACAATGACGCACGCTTACCTACTGTTGTAGGCTGTGCCGGCTGAAAATGAGTAAATGCCAATGTCGGCAAATCCTTATATTCCTTTGCAAACTTTGCAAGCTCTCCGATAAGACATACAAGCTTTTTCTTAACAAGCTGCATAGCCTCTGTCATTATGATAATATCAGTGTTGTCACCGACATAACAACTTGTTGCACCCAAGTGAATAATAGGCTTTGCGTCCGGGCACTGTACGCCATATGCGTAAACGTGCGACATTACATCGTGACGAACTTCCTTTTCACGAGCCTTTGCAACATCATAATTAATATCGTAAATATGCTCTTTCATTTGAGCAATCTGTTTGTCTGTTATATCAAGTCCAAGTTCTTTTTCACTTTCTGCAAGTGCAATCCAAAGTTTTCTCCAAGTTGAGAATTTCTTGTCCGGAGAAAAAATGTACTGCATTTCCTTTGACGCGTAACGTGAGTTTAACGGACTTTCGTAAGTATTTGTTGCCATTTCATTTACTCCTCTAAATTTTTTATAAGACCGAAGAAAATCGCTTTGATTGCCACTTTGCAGTCGACGGTACCGTACATATGTACTGCCCTCGACAAAAAATGGTG
>ERZ831773.1148-NODE-1148-length-30183-cov-64.182621_pt1 | contig 30183 bp, 28 predicted proteins | sample MGYA00519696_ERZ831773 | MGnify/ENA primary metagenome ERZ831773 (study PRJEB31850, sample SAMEA3708720) | human gut metagenome | biome: human gut; feature: human-associated habitat; material: faeces | place: China | collected 2014 ...
AATACTACATCAAAGAAAGTAACACCGTCCGTTGGACCGGAGCAGGAGTACTTCATCGTAGACCGTGAGAAGTATTTACAGAGAAAAGATCTGATCTACACCGGCCGCACCCTGTTCGGTGCCATGCCTCCAAAGGGCCAGGAGCTGGACGACCAGTATTTCGGCGTGATCCGCTATCGGGTGGGCCAGTTCATGGCCGACCTGAACCAGGAGCTGTGGAAGCTTGGCATCCCCGCCACCACCCAGCACAACGAGGTGGCCCCCGCCCAGCACGAGATGGCCCCCATCTACACCATGTGCAACCTGGCTGTGGATCAGAACCAGCTGGCCATGGAGACCATGAAGCGGGTGGCCACCCGCCACGGTCTGGTGTGTCTGCTCCATGAGAAGCCCTACGCCGGCGTAAACGGCTCCGGCAAGCACGACAACTGGTCCCTCACCACCAACCTGGGTGAGAATCTGCTGGACCCCGGCGACACCCCCAATGAGAATCTCCAGTTCCTGCTGGTCCTCTCCTGTATCATCAAGGCGGTGGATGTCCACGCCGACCTGCTGCGCTGCTCCGCCTCCAACCCGGGCAACGAGCACCGCCTGGGCGCCCAGGAGGCTCCCCCCGCCATCATCTCCATCTTCCTGGGGGATCAGCTGGACAGCGTGGTGGACCAGATCGTGTCCAACGCCGACTCTGTGCAGCTTCTGGCCACCACAAAGCTCTATTTCGGCGTGCCCACTGTGCCCCTGATCAAAAAGGACGCCACCGACCGGAACCGCACCTCCCCCTTCGCCTTCACCGGCAACAAGTTCGAGTTCCGGATGCCCGGTTCTGCTCAGAACCTCAGCGACTGCGATACCATCCTGAACACCGCCGTGGCCAAGGAGCTGAAGGGTTACGCCGACGAGCTGGAAGGTGCCGAGGACTTTACCAGTGCCGCCATCGCCCTGGTCAAGCGCACCATCCGGGACCACCGCCGCGTCATCTTCAACGGCAACGGCTACACCGCCGAGTGGGAGGCCGAGGCTGCCAAGCGTGGTCTGCCCAACAAGAAGAACACCCCTGCTGCCCTGCCGGCCCTCATCGACCCCAAGAACATCGCCCTGATGGAGGAGTTCGGGGTGCTGACCAAGGTGGAGATGGAGAGCCGCTACGAAGTCGAGATGGAGCACTACGCCAAGGTCATCAACATCGAGGCCCTGACCATGCTGGAGATGGCCCGCAAGCAGCTGCTGCCCGCCGTCAACGCCTACATGAGTGAGGTCGCCAACACCGCCGCCTCCAAGCTGGCCGTCAGCGAGAACCTGAGCGTCCGCAGCGAGACGAAGGCACTGACCCGCCTGTCCGCCGACGCCGACGCCATGAGCGACGCTGTGGACGAGCTGCAGGCTGCCGTCGATGCCGCAAAGGCCCTCTCCGACGAGAGCGCAAAGGCCGTCGCCTTCCACGACGACGTTCTGCCCAAGATGGACGCCCTCCGCGCCGCCGCCGACGACGCCGAGACCATCTGCGGCGAGGACTACTGGCCTCTGCCCAGCTACAGCAAGATGCTCTACTACGTCTGATCTTCACATACCAGCGTAGAATAAAGCACCACCGGCTGAGGCGCTTATCTGAGCCATTCTCTTTTTCCTATTTCTTACACCAGCCTGAAGACCTGCCTCTGTACAGAGGCAGGCCTTTGGGCGTTTTTTAAGAAGACATACTTTTCAGAGGACACACACCTATGAGTTATACGACACAGCAGGACATCCTCGATTTCGTCGAGGACAACAACGTAAAATTTGTCCGCTTCGCGTTCTGTGACATCTTCGGCTTCCAGAAGAACATCGCCGTGCTGGCAAGCGACCTTCCCAAGGCGCTGGAAGATGGCGTTTGCTTCGACGGCAGCGCCATCGCAGGCTTCATGCACGTGGAGGAGAGCGACCTGGTGCTCCGGCCCGACCTGTCCACCATGACCATCCTGCCCTGGCGCACGGCTGAGGGCCGGGTGATGCAGTTCTTCTGCGACGTGGAAAAGCCGGACAACACCCCCTTCGGCGGCAACTGCCGCGGCTTCCTGCGGGACATCAACCGCCGGTTCAAGCAGCTGGGCCTGCGCTGCAACGTCGGCACCGAGTGCGAGTTCTATCTCTTCGAGAACGACGACCGGGGCCGTCCCACCCGCATCCCCATCGACGCAGGCGGCTATTTCGACGTAGCGCCGCTGGACGCCGGCGAGAACATCCGCCGGGACATCTGCCTGACCATGGAGCAGATGGGCCTTGCCCCCCAGCACAGCCACCACGAGAACGGCCACGGCCAGAATGAGATCGACTTCCACTACGCCGGCCCCCTCAAGACCGCCGACAACATCTTCCTGTTCAAGCAGATCGTCCGGGCCGTGGCAGCCAGCAACGGCTTCCACTCCAGCTTCCTGCCAAAGCCCCTGCCCGACCAGGCCGGCAGCGGCCTCCACATCAACCTCTCGCTGACCATGGACGGCAAGAACCTCTTTGAGGGCGACATCGCCCCCGACAGCATCCCCGGCAGCTTCATGGCGGGCATCCTCCGCCACAGCCGGGAGCTGACGGCCTTCACGAATCCCCTGCCCAACAGCTATCTCCGCTTCGGCTGCGACGAGGCTCCCCGCTACGTGAGCTGGAGCCGCCAGAACCGCAGCCAGCTGGTCCGCATCCCGCAGGTGAAGGGCGACAACTGCCGCATGGAGCTGCGCAGCCCCGACCCCGCCTGCAACCCCTACCTCGCCATCGGCCTCGTGCTGGCAGCAGGCCTCGACGGCATCGAGCACCGGATGGAGCTGTCTGCCCCTGTCAACCGCAACCTCTTCATCCCGAGCGAAGCCGCCGGTCTCGGCCTCGAGACCCTGCCCGCCTCGCTGGAAGAGGCCGTCGAGGTGGCCAGGAACAGCGAGTTCCTTCACAAATTCCTGCCCGACGAGCTGAGCCGCCGCTACTATGCCGAGGCTCTGCGCCGCTGCGAGGCGCTCAAGAACGCCTCCGACCCCGCCGAATATGAGCGCGTCCACTACTTCAACGCCATCTGATGCAGAATGACATAGGAAAGGAGTGAGCCGAATGGGACGTGCCCTGATCGTAAGCGCGGGCGCAAGCTCCAACGAATATATCTCCGCACGCCTGACGGAGCTGGGCTATGCGCGGCCTATCATCGTACCAAGTGCGGCAGAGGCGCGGCGGAGGATGCTGGAATCCGACTTTGAGCTCATCGTGGTCAACTCGCCGCTTCCGGATGAGTTCGGCCACGAGCTGTGCGCCGACGCCGTGGAGAAAACGGATGCCGGTGTGATATTTCTGGCCAAGGCCGCAGCCGCCGAGCAGCTTCTGACCCCGCTGAGCGAAGAAGGCGTTCTGCTGGTCACAAAGCCCTTCTCCAACACCTTCTTTTTGCAGGCCATCCACATGGCCGCCGCCAGCAACCACCGCCTCCTGCTTTTGCGGCAGGAGAATCAGCGGATGCAGGAAAAGCTGGCACAGGTGCGGCTGGTGAGCCGCGCCAAGTGCTGCCTCATCGAGCTGGGCCGCATGACCGAGGCCGAGGCGCACCGCTACATCGAGAAAAAAGCAATGGACACCCGGCGCGACCGCGCCGAGGTTGCGCAGGAGATACTGGACTCCTACGACCCCGCGCAATAATACGTATTGCGCCCCCACTGAGGGAAAGTATTTGCTTATCGTGCTATTCACGGCAAAGAATATCTGTAAATTAGAGGAGAACCATTATGGCAAAGTTTATTTTCGTGACCGGCGGCGTCGTCTCCGGTCTGGGCAAAGGCATCACCGCTGCCTCTCTGGGCCGACTGCTGAAGTGCCGCGGCCTCAAGGTGGCCAGCCAGAAGCTGGACCCCTACGTGAACGTGGACCCGGGTACCATGAGCCCCCTGCAGCACGGCGAGGTCTTCGTCACCGACGACGGCACCGAGACCGACTTGGACCTGGGCCATTACGAGCGCTTTATCGACGAGAACCTGAACAAGTATTCGAACCTCACCACCGGCAAGGTCTACTGGAACGTGCTGAACAAGGAGCGCCAGGGCGCTTACCTCGGCCAGACCGTCCAGATCATCCCCCACATCACCAACGAGATCAAGAGCTATATCTACAATCTGGCCTCTTCCACCGAGGCCGATGTGGTCATTACCGAGATCGGCGGCACTACCGGCGACATCGAGAGCCAGCCCTTCCTCGAGGCCATCCGTCAGGTGGGCCTCGAGCAGGGCAAGGAGAACTGCTGCTTCATCCATGTGGTGCTGGTGCCTTACATCTCCGGCTCCGATGAGTACAAGTCCAAGCCCGCACAGCACTCCGTCAAGGAGCTGCAGGGCATGGGCGTCAGCCCTGACATCATCATCCTCCGCGCCGACGGCAGCGTGGGCAGCGACATCCGCCGGAAGATCAGCACCTTCTGCAACGTCAGGCCGGAGTGCGTCATCGAGAACCTGACCATGCCCAGTCTCTACCAGTGTCCGCTGATGCTCCACACCGGCGGCCTCGACGACGTGGTGGTCAAGCAGCTGCATCTGGATGTTCCCCCTGCCGACCTCACCGAGTGGAAAGAGATGCTGGCCCGGATCGCCACCCGCACCAAGACCTGCACCATCGCCCTCGTGGGCAAGTACGTCAAGCTGCATGACGCCTATCTGTCCGTCATGGAAAGCCTCTACCACGCCGGCTTCGAGAACGACAGCCAGGTAGAGATCAAGTGGGTGGAGAGCGAGGACCTGCCCGACCAGGCCGCCTGCAGGGAAGCCTTTGCGGACGTGGACGGCATCATCGTCCCCGGCGGCTTTGGCGACCGCGGCATCGAAGGCATGATACAGGCCGCACAGTACGCCCGCGAGAACGATGTCCCCTACTTCGGCATCTGCCTCGGTATGCAGATCATGGTCATGGAGTTCGCCCGCCACGTTCTGGGCTACGCCGACGCCAACTCCAGCGAGTTCACCCCCGAGGGTCATCACAACGTCATCGACCTGATGGCCGACCAGCAGGGCAACATCCCCAAGGGCGGCACCATGCGTCTGGGCAAGTACCCCTGCACCGTTCTGCCCGGCACCAAGATGGCCGAGTGCTACGGCCAGAGCGAGATCTGGGAGCGCCACCGCCACCGCTACGAGTTCAACAACGACTACCGTCAGGAGATGCAGGACGCCGGTCTGGTCATCTCCGGCACCAGCCCCGATGGCCGCCTTGTGGAGACCGTGGAGCTGCCGGGCCGTGACTTCCACCTCGGCGCACAGTTCCACCCCGAGTTCAAGAGCCGTCCCAACCGCGCACATCCCCTGTTCAAGGGCTTCATCGCAGCGGCGCTGAAGTTCAAGAAGGGCAAGATGGGGCACTGAGAGGTTGTACGAAGGCAAACCTGACCCTAAACCCAAAAGCACCCGCTTTCCACATCACTGTGGAGAGCGGGTGCTCTTTTTGCTATGATGCTATGTAGCCGTGCTTACTTGCTGGCCTTCGTGGTCTTCTTACGGGCAGCGGTCTTGCGGGCAGGCTTTGCGGCAGGAGCGGCCTCGGCGGGCTTTTCCTCGGCCTTGGCGGGTGCGGCTTCGGCCTTTGCCCCAGCAGACTTCGCAGCAGTCTTGGCAGCGGTCTTCTTTGCCGCAGGCTTTCTGGTGGTCTTCTTCACAGCAGGTGCAGCCTTTTCCTCAACCGGCTTTTCCTCGGCGGGAGCAGCGGCCTCGGCCTTGACCTCAGCGGGCTTTTCCTCTGACTTGGGGGCGTGCTTTGCGCGGTCCTTCACCTCGGAGATGGTCCACAGCTGGTCCTCGCCGGCAGTCTCCTGCCAGATCTGGAGCACAGCGCCGTCTGCAGTACCCATGCCCACGGTGTCGATGCACTTGCCGGCAGCCCACATGGAGCGCAGGCGGACGGTGCCGGCCGGGGTGGGCTCCATCTTCCACATCTGGGAAGTGCCGCCCACGTCCTCCCACAGGTGGAGCCAGGTGCCGTTGGCAGTGCCGGTCATCATCAGGTCGATGAGCTTGCCGGAGGCGCGGTTGCGGATACGGTAGACGCCGTCGCCCTCGCGGACGAAAGCCCACTCCTGCTCGGGCTTGTGCTCGTACTTGCCCAGACGGATGTTGCCGCCGTCCTTGACGCTCTCCACAGCCTGAATGACGCTGCCGGTCTTGGCGGCGATGGTGTAGAAGCGGTCTGCTTCAATGATAGTCTGTGCCACAGATTTCATAAGATTTCCCTCCGTATCCCGGGGCAGGATCTCCCCGGAACTCTTCTCTGCGCTGTTTTTTATCTTCGCGCTTTTGTTTCTTTCCATAAATTATACCACTTGACGTGATTTTCTACAAGCAATTCGACCTTTCTTTGGCAAATTTGCCAAAAGGCATTCCATTTTCTCCCGCTTTTGCACTCAATACCCTAACTTTTTGAGGCAACGGCGACGACCACCGCCAGCGGCGGAAACAGGGAGGAGCTGTTGGGGCCGCGGCCAGCAGGATGCAAGCGACAGCGCGGCAGACGCTGGAAGCCGCAACCCGGTCACCGTATCTGAGGAGAAAGCTTCCACCGTGCCTGCCCGCACTGCTGTCTCGACATTTCCCCCGATCTGCGCTATACTTATTATATATCTGCATTTTACCCGTTCTTTGCGCAAAGAGCGGTATTTTCTTTGATTTCCGAAAGCGAGGTACTTTTCCATGCCGTCTTCCCCCCGCACCGCATCCGACGCCGCCGAGCTGGAGCGCAGCAGGCTCCAGTTCGAGAAAATGACCCGGACCCCCGTGCCGAAGCTCATTCTCGGCCTCGCGGCCCCCACCATCCTGAGTATGCTCATCACCAGCATCTACAATCTGGCCGACACCTTCTTTGTGGGCCAGCTGTCCACCAGCGCGTCGGGCGCGGTGGGCGTCGTGTCGAGCCTGATGGCCATTATTCAGGCCCTCGGCTTCATGCTGGGCCACGGCGCGGGCGGCATCATCAGCCGCAGCCTCGGCAGTCAGGACACCCATGCGGCCACAAAGTTCGCCTCCACCAGCTTCTTCACGGCGCTGACCTTCGGCGCAGTGCTGGCCGTTCTCGGTCTCGCTGCCCTGCCCGACTTCATGATGCTGCTGGGCAGCACCGACACCATCCTGCCCCACGCCTGCGCCTACGCGCGGCCCATCCTCATCGCGGCCCCGCTCATGATGTCCAGCCTCGTGATGAACAACATCCTCCGCTACGAGGGCAAGGCCAGCTTCGCCATGATCGGCCTCGTCACCGGCGGTGTGCTCAACATCGTGCTGGACCCCGTCTTCATCTTCGGCCTCGGCATGGGGACCGGCGGCGCAGGCACGGCCACCGCCCTGAGCCAGAGCATCAGCTTCTGCATCCTGCTTTCCATGTTCCTGCGGGGCAAGACCGTCAGCCGATTCCGCATCACCCAGGTCACCCGCAGCGCCCGGGACTTCGGGCAGATCTTCTTCAACGGTGCGCCCAGTTTCGGCCGTCAGGGCCTGAACAGCATCGGCAGTATGCTGCTGAACGTCGCCGCCCGCAGCTACGGCGACGCTGCCGTGGCCGGCATGAGCATCGTGTCCCGCATCTTCCAGTTCGTGCTGTCGGTGGCTATCGGCGTCGGACAGGGCCTGCAGCCTGTAGCGGCCTTCAACTACGGCGCCCGCCGCTTTGCCCGGGTGCGGAAAGCCGCCATCTTCACCATCTCGACGGCTTTCGTCTTTATGGCGGTGCTCAACTCCCTCTGCTGGTTCAACGCCGAGCCCCTCATCCGCCTCTTCCGCGATGACCCCGAGGTCACCGCCGTGGCTCTGCCCGCCCTGCGGTATCAGTGCGTCGCCATGTTCTTACAGCCCGTCATCATCGTGACGAATATGATGTTCCAGTCCATCGGCAAGTCGGGCCGGGCTACCTTCCTCGCCTGCTGCCGTCAGGGCGTCTGTTTCATCCCGCTCATCCTCACCCTGCCCCGCATCTGGGGCCTGAGCGGCATCGAGCTGTGCCAGCCCATCGCCGATGGCCTCACCTTCTGCATCTCGGTGCCGTTCCTGCTGCCCTTCCTGAAGGAATTGAAGGAACAGGGAGACGAAGAATAAATAAACAGTCCGCACAGAAGAAGCTTCCTGTGCGGACTGTTGCTTTTTGTCGACAACTATGCTATTCTGTCAGTAAGGTGTTGCCTGCAACACTTCGGTGGTCAAGCTCCTTTTCCGATATGTCCGGCCAAGCATCCGCGCGGCCCTTCCGGGAAAGGCAGATTTTCTTTTCTCGCCCACCCCGGACTGCGGCCTTGCAGAAAGGGGGAGCGATACTTATGAGCGAAGAAGAATTCGTTTTTGCCCTGGCGACGCTTTTGGTGGCGGTCATCCTTGCAACTTTCCAGATCACCTGGGAAATTGCAAAGGCCGTCTTTCAAAAAGACGACCCTCGCACTGACAATATTCCTCGCCGTAAAAAGAAGAAATGACCGCCCCAGCTGCGAACTTGTGCGGTCATTTCTTTTGACGTATCAGTAAGGAACTGACCCAGTTGCAGGCAGCACCTTTCCTGTTTTCAGTATAGATGTTTTGCATCGGTTTGTCAAGTACCCCACATCGTCATAATTTTGTAACCATGCCCGGCCACATTTCTGCAATGAAATGTCCGGGTCTTTCGTATATACTATAGATGGGAAAGTCAAATTCTGGGAGACTGTGAGGTGTTTCTATGAAGACCACTCTGCTTCGACTCAGCCGCCGCGCCGCCTGCCTCGTGCTGGCGGGCGGGCTGCTGACGAGCTGTTCGCTGCTGCCTGCGGCGTCGCCCCGGCACGAGGGGACGGCGTCCTCGCAGGCCCCGCAGTATTACAGCGACGCATGGCTCAGCGACGACTCGCTCCACTACGTCTACTCTTACGCCGGGAACGGCGGCGGCACCATCCTCCGGGGCGGCAGGGTGCTCTACAAAGCCAGCAGCTCCGACAGCATCCAGCTGCTGAAGGACACCCTCACCGGCGAGACGGGCCACTACCTCGTGGCCCACTCCACCCCCGGCACGGAGGAGCGCACTTCCACCCTTTACGACGCCGACGGCAATGCCGTCATGACCTTTCCCTACGCCGTGAGCGCCACCCTCTCGGGCGGGCTGCTCATCCTGCGGGACGACGCCGACGTCTGGGCTTTTGAGAACGGCACCACCGGCGGCATCCGGGTGTACGACCTCGCCACCGGGGCTGAGCTTCCCGTACCCGAAACAGCGCTCGACTGTCTCGTGGTGGACGAGGACAGCCAGCGCCTCATCTTCAACTGCTACGACCTGCCCGAGGGCCTTACTTACGCCTACGACGACCCCGACCAGCCGCTCCACCAATACGTCCTCATCACCGACCGGGAGGGCAATGTGCTGATGCGGGAGGACGGCTGCACAGCCAACACCCTTGCATCGTATCGCGGCGTTTTTGCCGACTGGCTCGATTTGAGCTGGTTCCGCGGCTCAGACTGGGGCATCGCCCGCGAAGCCCTCTACAACGTCACCACCGGCGAACTGCTCACCGGCGAAGAGGACAGCGCCGTCTCGGCCTGCGGCGTGGGCGTCGCCTGCCTTCAGAGCCGTCAGGACAGCCGCTCCGTCCTCTACGATTTGAACAGCGGCGAGGCCGTGGAGCTGGGCCGCTTCGACTGGTGTGTGATGGACTACACGCCCGGCTGTGTCACCCTTCTCGGCAGCGATGACCCGGATAACCCCTACACCCTCATCGACCTCGCCAGCGGCGAAAAGACCGCCGTCCAGCGGAGCGACACGGACTACCACTCCGGTAATGTCGCTGTGCTGACGGCAAACAATGTCCTTAAAATCTATGACGGCACCACCGGCGCGCTGCTGACCGACGTAGAGGTGACGCCCGTCGAAGAGGGACACTATGTCAGTCTGACCGCTCTGCCCGACGGCTACGCCCTGCTGCAATACAACAGCGAGAACTACGACACCGTTGCCATCCAGACCTACAGCGGCGATGGGCTGCTCTGGTCGTCCGCCGGTGAGGCCCAGCAGTACACCTACGCCTCCTACCTCACCAACACCGCCAACGGCCCTCTGCTCACGGCCCACCGGGACAACAGCGACTCGTCGAACCTCTCCGACGTGCTGGACATGGAGGGCAATCTGCTTCTCCGCCGCCTCGGCAGCTGCTACAGCATCGACGATCTACCCGACGACTGCTTTATCGCGCGGCAGGGCTTCGACTACGGCCTGATGGACTCCACCGGCCAGTGGCTCTACCGCGAAAGCATCTTCTCCTCCCCCAGCGACGACGCTGGCGGGGGCTACCTGTACTGACACGGAGGTTTTTGATATGAAAGAGATGATCTCCCGCCGCAGCTTCCTGCGCGTGATGGGCCTCGGCTTCGGGGCGGCGATGCTCACTGCCTGCAAGACCGGCACTACGGACTCCCCCGCCGACTCTCCGGCGGCGTCTGTCCCCGATGCGGACACGCCCGTCCCCTTCCTGACCGAGGACGAGTTCCCCCGCCTCGACGGCTCCACGGCCTGCATCCCCCTGATGGCCCAGATGAAGGCCGACGTCACCGGCATGGACCTTCTCGAGGCCCAGACCGGCATCACCGTCAGCACCACGGCCTATGCCTGGGAGAACTTCGGCCTCTGGTCCCGCAGCGACAGCGAGGACTACGGCGCACAGCTCCTCATCGTCTACGAGGCCCCCGAGTACGTCAAGGAAGAGCTGGCCGAGGCCGGCGCAAAGCTCGAGCAGAAAGCCATCGGCCGGGATGCGCTGGTCTTCATCGTCAACGAAGAGAATCCCGTCCAGAGCCTGACCCAGCAGCAGCTGCGGGATATTTATGCGGGCCGCATCACCAGCTGGAAGGACGTGGGCGGCGCAGACGCCCCCATCGTGGCGTTCCAGCGGGGCGTGGACTCGGGCAGTCAGACCCTCTTCAAAAAGCTGCTCATCGACAAGGGCGACGGCCAGCTGATGGCCGCGCCCACCGAGCTTGCCCCCGCCGACATGGGCGGCCTCGTGGACAGCATCGCCGAGTACAACAACTCCGCCAACGCCATCGGCTTTTCGGTCTACTACTACATCGACCAGATGTACTCGAAGCCCGGCCTCCGTCTGCTGGCCGTGGACGGCGTGACCCCCGGCAATGACACCATCGCCGATGAGAGCTACCCGCTCTGCAACGAGTTCTACGCAGTCGTCCACGCGGACGCCGCCCCCGACAGCCCCCAGCGGAAGGTCTACGACTGGCTGGACACCGACGAGGGACGCAGGTGCATCGAGAAGGCGGGGTATGTAGCAGTGGATTAAACCTCTCCGTCATCGCTGCGCGATGCCACCTCCCCTACCGAGGGGAGGCCTTGGCATTCCGCAAAGCTTCATCTCTTCGCCAGAGGCTTCCCTACCAGGGAAACTGTCGAGCGATAGCGAGACTGAGAGGTTGGTTCATTTTTTAATTTTCCGCACCAGCCACGATCTCGGTAATCTCCTGCGTGATGGCAGCCTGACGGGCGCGGTTGTAATACAGATTCAGATGCTCTATCATCTCGCCGGCATTCTTGGTGGCGGCATCCATGGCGGTGCGGCGGGCGGCCAGCTCACTGGCCACGCTCTCGCACACGGCACCGTAGAGGACACCCGCCACATACTCGGGGATGATAGCGCCGAACACTTCCTCGCAGCTGGGTTTGTACAGGATCTGGCTCCGACGGGCCTCGGCCTTCTGGGCCTCGGTGGGCTCGATGGTCAGGGGCAGCACCTCGAGGGTGGTGGCCGTCTGGGTCATCATGGAGTCAAAGCGGGTGTAGCAGAGCTTCACCGCGTCGTACTCGCCCTTGAGGAAACCTTCCGTTATCTGGTGGGACAGGGTGAAGCACTCGCTCACCGACACATCCGCCGCCATCAGCACCTCGGGGGTGAAGAGGCCGGCCCCGTGGTGGGCGAAATACTCTGCGGAGCGCTTGCCGATGGGCAGCACGGTGACGGGGCCTTCGGCGGCGTCGGCCTGCTTGAACACATTGGCGTTATAGCCGCCGGCCAGGCCGCGGTCGCCCGCGATGACCACCAGCAGGGTCCGCTTGATGTCCTCCCGGCGCAGATAGGGATTGCGGGCGCGGGGGTCTGCCGCCGCGATCTTGGTCAGCGATTCGTACAGCGTCTCAAAGTAGGGGCGGCTGTGCTCCACCCTCTCCTTGGCACGGCGCATTTTGGAGGAAGCCACCAGCTCCATAGCCTTGGTGATCTGCATGGTACTCTCTACGCTTTTGATGCGCAGCTTGATGTCCTTCATGGAACCTGCCATGCGTTACGCCTCCTTCCTGTCAGTGTGCCTTGATAAAGTTCTCGGTGTAAGCGGACAGCACACCCTTCAGAGCTTCCTCGGCGTCCTTTTCCAGCTTGCCGGTGGTGCGGATGGTCTCCATCACGGAGGCACCGGCTGCGTCGGTATCGAGATACTCGTACAGGCCCTTCTCGTACTCGGCCACGGCAGGCACCTTGATGTTCACAAGGTAGTCGTGGATGGTCGCGTAAAGGATGGCCACCTGTTTTTCGACCGCAACGGGAGCGGAGCGGTTCTGCTTGAGCACCTCGACGATGCGCTCGCCCTGTGCCAGACGGGCCTTGGTGTCGGCGTCCAGGTCGGAGCCGAACTGTGCGAAGGACTGCAGCTCACGGTACTGAGAATAGATCAGCTTCAACGTACCGGCGACCTTCTTCATGGCCTTGATCTGGGCGTTGCCGCCGACACGGGAGACCGAGATGCCGGGGTTGACGGCCGGCATGACGCCCGAGTGGAACAGCTCCGTCTCAAGGAAGATCTGACCGTCGGTGATGGAGATGACGTTCGTGGGGATGTAGGCGGACACATCGCCCGCCTGCGTCTCGATGATGGGCAGTGCCGTCAGGCTGCCGCCGCCCAGCTCGTCGGAGAGCTTGGCCGCACGTTCCAGCAGACGGGAGTGCAGATAGAAGACGTCGCCGGGGTAAGCCTCACGTCCCGGGGGACGGCGGATCAGCAGCGACAGGGCGCGGTAAGCGACAGCGTGCTTGGACAGGTCGTCGTAGATGATAAGGACGTGCTTGCCCTTGTGCATGAAGTATTCGCCCATGGCACAGCCGGAATAGGGAGCGATATACTGCAGGGGCGACAGCTCGGATGCCGTTGCCGACACCACGATGGTGTAGCTCATGGCACCGGCCTCGGTGAGGCTCTGCACGAGGTTTGCCACGGTAGAGCGCTTCTGGCCGATGGCGACGTAGATGCAGATGACGTCTTTGCCCTTCTGGTTGATGATGGTATCGGACGCGATGGTGGTCTTGCCGGTCTGGCGGTCGCCGATGATCAGCTCACGCTGGCCGCGGCCGATGGGGATCATGGAGTCGATGGCCTTGATGCCGGTCTGCAGCGGCTCCTTGACGGGCTGGCGCTCGATGATGCCGGGAGCAGGGCTCTCGATGGGGCGGAACTCCGTCGTCTCGATGGGGCCTGCGCCGTCGATGGGCTGGCCCAGTGCGTTGACGACACGGCCGATCAGTGCCTCGCCCACAGGGACGGACACGACCTTGCCGGTGCGCTTGACGGTGCTGCCCTCTTTGATGCCGACGTCGGAGCCCAGCAGAACGATGGAGACGGTGTTCTCCTCGAGGTTCTGGGCCATGCCGTACTCGCCGTTCTCAAACTGGAGCAGCTCGCCTGCCATGCACTTTTCCAGACCGCTGGCACGGGCGATGCCGTCGCCCACCAGAATGACCGTGCCGACCTCGCTCTGCTCGATGACATTTTCGTAATGCTTGATCTGAGCACGGATGATCTTGGAGATCTCTTCAGGTTTCAGTTGCATTGTTGTGTCTTCACCACTCAATTCTTTGTAAACTTTCGGGTGGATAGCCCTCTCAGTCAAAGCCTGATGGCTTTGCCAGCTCTCCCGTGGGGAGAGCCCTTGGCAGGCCGGTCTTGCCGCATCTCATCGCCTTACGGCTCTGAGAGCTGCCGGGCCTTGCGTTGGCCGGAGGGCTTCGTATGATTTACAGCGTCGCTGCTGCGATGCTGCTGCGCAGGCCGGCGAGGCGGCTGCGGACGGTGCCGTCCAGCTCGGTGCCTTCGATGTCCAGCCGGATGCCGCCCAGCACAGCAGACTCGACCTTCGTTTTGAGGTCGATGTGCCTGCCGGTGACTTTTTCCAGCTTTTCGTGCAGGCGCCCGGTCTGCTCTGCCGTGAGAGGCACAGCGGAAACAGCAGTCGCTTCCAGAATGCCATGGGCCTCATTGTAGCGCAGACGGTAAGCCCGGGCGCAGCCCGGCAGCTCCCGCAGAGCGCCTTTTTCGCACAGCAGCTTCATAAAGTTGAGCACATAGAGGTGGACCTGCCCGCGGAAGGCTTCGTCCAACAGCGCACAGCGCTCTTTCTTGGGGATGCTGGGGATGCTGAGCAGATGCAGATACTCGGCGTCCCCGTTCAGCAGAGCCGTCACGCCATCCAGTTCGCCCAGAATGCGCTCGTCCAGCCCTTCCTCCGCGGCCAGGTCGTACAGGCTTCCGCCGTACATCCTTGCAGTCTCGGTCATGATGCTTCACCCACGTTTTTGATAAATTCGTCGATCAGGTCCTGATGGTCAGCCTCTTTGATCTCGCGCTCGACCACCTTGGAGGCGATCTCCATCGCCATACCGCCGATCTCGTCCTTGACCTCGTTGACCGCCTTCTTGCGCTCCTGCGCAATGTCGGCCTCGGCCTTCTGCTTGAGGGCAGCGGCCTGCGCGCGGGCCTCGCCCAGCAGCTCTTCGCTGCGGGCAGCAGCCGTCTTCTGGGCGGCAGCCACGATCTGGTTGGCCTCGGTGCGGGCATTCTGCAGATTCTGCTCGTACTCCGCCTTCATGGCCTCAGCCTCGGTGCGCAGCTTTTCGGCGTCCGCGATCTGGCTGTCCGCCTTGGCCTTGCGTTCGGCGATGACTTTTTTGACCGGGTTCAGCAGCAGCTTTTTGAAGATCACCAGCTGGATCATCAGGTTGCAGATCTGGGCCAGAAACGTCCAGCCATCCAGCGTGATCAATGCCTGATAAAGTTGCATAAGCGTCTCCCCTTTCTCTTGAAATCAAGCTCTGAAAGGAGCGCTTACTGCAGGTAGTTCATGAACATGCCGGGTGCGAGGAAGATGAGCAGCAGGCCGGTGACGAAGCCGTAGATACCGGTGGTCTCAGACAGTGCGACGCCGAGGATGAGGGTGCTGGTCACGTCGCTCTTGCACTCGGGCTGACGACCGACAGCCTCACAGGCAGCAGCGGCAGCGTTGCCTTCGCCGATACCAGGGCCGATACCTGCGATCAGTGCGCAGCCTGCGCCGATGCCGCAGCCAGCCAGAGCGATACCACGAGCAAGGAATTGAAAGTCAGTCATAGTTTGTGTCCTCCTGAAAATGTTTGTTTTTGGGGGATGCCGGGGCGGGAGGCTTACTCCTCACCGGCAGCACGTTTGATGAAGATGGTGGTCAGGGTACAGAAGATGAACGCCTGAATGCAGCCGCCGAACCAGTCGAAATACAGGCCCGTGAAGGCCGGGATGCCGATCTGGAACAGCTGGAGCTGGCTCAGGAAGCCGGGCAGCCAGCCAAAAATGACGTGGCTCAGGCTCGCCAGCGCCCAGTACAGCAGGGTGGAGATAACGGTACCGGACAGGATGTTGCCGAAGTGACGGAAGGCCATGCTGACAGGGGTGGACACCTCCGACAGCACATTGATGGGCGCCATCAGGAAGATGGGGTCCAGCAGGCCCTTCAGATAGGCGAGGATGCCGTTGGTCTTTATCTTGTAGTACATGATGATGATGAACACCACGATGGCCCAGGCCGCCTCGGTGTTCAGGTCTGCCGTGGGGCTCCACAGGCCCACCACACTGATCAGGTTGCAGCCGATGCTGAGTGCGAAGATCGCACCCACCAGCGGGATGAACTGATCAAAGTGCCAGCCCATGTTGTCGTGGACGAACTGGTCCAGCCGTTCCACGATGAACTCGGCGGCGGCCTGCCGTTTGGAGACGTTTTCCAGTTTGAGGTCACGCCCCAGCCAGAAGGCCAGAGCCGAGAGCAGCGCCATGACGATCCATGTGCTCACAAGAGTCTGGGTGATCTTGAAGTCGCCCAGCACAGGGATATTGGTATGGATGGTATACAGGATCTTTGCGCCGTTCAGTTCCATTTGTTACGTTTCACCCCCTTTTTCATCGGGTGCGGACTGCTGCGCGTCGGCAGGTTCGGGGTCGTCCTCCACCGAGACGTCCACCGGCTCTGCCTTCGGCGTGAGCGGTTTGTACTTGCCCGTTATTTGCAGGTAATAAATGGTGATACGGGGGAAAAACAGCGGCAGCACACTGGCAAAGGGCTGGAAGCAGGGGGCCGCGACGGCCACCACCACCCACAGCGCCTGCAGCAGCATCCGGCTGTTGTAGGAAAGCTGTAATGTTGCCTTGCGGCGCTTCTCATCCGGCTCGTCGATGATCTTCTGGACCACGAAGCAGATGCCCGCAAAGTTGCCGATGGCGACGGCTGCGCCCACGAGACTGCCGAGGACGACCGTATAGTCGAACTTCACCCAGCCCACCAGATGCAGCGCCGCGAAAAGCACCCACATGATCGCGGTGCAGAATGCCGTGCCGCCCGCGATGCGGAGCAGCTCCTTTTTGGATTCCGGCTGTAATTTCATAGATGTAGCTCTCCCTTATCTCATAAATGCGAGTTAAAGCCTGTCCGGCGGGGCTTGTCCTTTTTGGAGCGGTCGAGCCGCTCTTTGACGAAGACCCAGAAGTTCTGCGCCCCGGCGGCAAGCCCCAGCAGCACAGCGGGCAGATACACCCACATGGGCCAGCCCCAATGGCTGACGGCCCACCAGCAGCCGCCCAGACACATCACCAGCGGCAGCAGCATATTCAGCCCCAGCTGGGTCAGCCAGACCAGGTCTTCCAGTGCCTTGTACCAGCCCTTCACGGTCCGGCTCCCCTCCCTCTGCGTGTGCTCCGGGCCGCTCTGTCTTTTGGGCCCGGTCTGCACGTTAAGCTTTGAACAAAGGTTCTTTACTCCCCATTATACTCAAAACGGCTGTAAAATTCAATCAATTTTCCACTGCTTTTTAGCAAAATTCTATAAACGCAGAGAAGTTCTTCATTTCTAACCAAAAGTTTTTCGGTTCAACCGCTCATCTTCTCCGTGTCATTTATCATTCTGCCCCGTTTGAGAAAGAAAAAGCGTTTCCTTTTGGGACGATTTTGCTGAAAGGCACAAAAAGCCCCGCCGGGCAAACTCCCCCAGTCTGCTTCGCAGCCAGCCCCCTCGGAGAGGGGGCCTTGAAGCCTCCCTCCTAGAAGGAGGTGGCATCGCGCAGCGATGACGGAGGGAGTTCCCCCACGCAAAAAGCCCCGCCGGGCTCGTGTGACCGAACCCGGCGGGGTGAAAAAGAATTTTAATTTTTCGGCTTACCAGAGGTTTGCAGTCTCATTGTAGAGGCCCTCATAGCTCTTGGCAGAGACATCCCAGCTGAAGTCGCACTCCATGTCGTACTTGACGAGGTTATGCCAGTCTTCCTTGCTGTAGTAGCGGTCCTGTGCACGGCAGCAGGCATCGTACAGCTCGTGGGCGCTGTAGCCCGCGAAGGTGAAGCCATTGCCCTCGCCGAGGGTGCAGTCATGGATGGAGTCGCGCAGACCGCCGGTCTCGCGGATGATGGGAGGCGTGCCGTAACGGCAGGCGACCATCTGGGCCAGACCGCAGGGCTCGCTCTTGGACGGCATGATGAAGGCGTCTGCGCCGGCATAGATCTCCTGCGACAGGGCAGGCTCGAAGCCGATGTAGGTGCCTACGCGGCCCGGGTGACGGCCGCACAGGTCGGAGAAGAAGTTCTCGTACTGGCTCTCGCCGCTGCCCAGGATGACCAGCTCGATGCCGCGGTCCACGAGGCCGTCGGCCACGCTCTGCACGAGATCGAAGCCCTTCATGCCGACCATGCGGCTGACCATTGCAAAGACGGGGCTGCCGTCCTTGTTGAGGCCGAACCTATCCTGCAGAGCCTCCTTGCACCTTGCCTTGCCCTCTTCGAAGTTGTTGACATCGTAATTGAAGGCGATGTGGGGGTCGGTGGCAGGGTTGTTGGCGTCCATGTCGATACCGTTCAGGATGCCGCAGAGCTTGTACTGCTTCTCGCGCAGCAGAGCGTCCAGACCGTAGCTGAACCACGGGTCGAGGATCTCCTGTGCATAGGTGGGGCTGACGGTGGTGATCTTGTCTGCCGTCTCGATGGCACCCTTCATGAAGTTGGCGCAGCCATCGTACTCCACGATATGCTGGTCGCGGCGGCCGATGCCGCAGGTGTCTTCCAGAATATCGGTGCCGTACTTGCCCTGATAGGCAATGTTGTGGATGGTGAAGATGGTCTTGATGCGGTTGAACTTGTCCAGATGACGATAGTACAGGTTCAGGTACACCGGCACCAGAGCGGTCTGCCAGTCGTTGCAGTTGATGATGTCGGGGGTAAAGTCGATGTAGAACAGGGTCTCCAGCACTGCGCGGGAGAAGAAGGCAAAGCGCTCGCCGTCGTCGTAGAAGCCGTAGAGGCCGCGGCGCTTGAAGTAATACTCGTTGTCAAGGAAGTAGTAGGTCACGCCATCGACCTCAGCCTTGAACAGGCCGCAGTACTGGCTGCGCCAGCCCACAGGGACCGAGTAGTTGGTAACGTATTCCAGCCTATCGCGGAACTTCAGGTCGCCATACAGCGGCATGATGACGCGGGCATCCACGCCGTCCTTGACCAGCGCTTTGGGCAGGGAGCCGGCCACATCGGCCAGACCGCCGGATTTTGCAAAGGGGGTTGCTTCCGAAGCAGCATACAGGATCTTCATAAGATTCGCTCCTTCCTGATAAAAGGGATTCATATCTCCTCCCGCTGCGGCAAAAAGAGCGGGCGGGGGTACACACAGTACCCCCGCCCCTCTTTAAGAGGGGCTACCGGGGAGGGAGCCGCCCCTATGGGAGATTCTCAAACGGTTCAGACGATATGGTTCTTCTGAACGTAAACAGGGAAGCTCTTGGTGCCGCTCAGCTTCTTCTCTGCGGTGATGCGGACGTTCTTGTCCGTCACGACGCAGTCCAGCTCAGCGCCAGGCTCCACCACGGTGTCCTGCATCAGGACGCAGTTCTTGACGACGGCACCCTTCTTGACCTTGACGCCGCGGAACAGCACACAGTTCTCCACGGTGCCTTCGATGACGCAGCCGTCAGCCAGCAGAGAGTTGCTGACGCTGGAACCGGTGACGTAACGGGTGGGGTTGTCGTCGCGGATCTTGGTGTAAACGGGGTTCTTCTTGGGGAAGAGGGCGTTCAGATTCTTCTCATCAATGAGCTTCAGGTTCTCGTCGAAGTAGCTCTTCATGTCGCAGACATGAGCCACATAGCCGGTGTACTCCAGAGCATGGATATTCAGGATGTTGACGTTGTGAGCCAGGATGTCGCGCTCGAAGTAGATGAGGCCGCGGGCGGTAGCGTCCTTGACCAGCTTGATGAGGGTTTGGCGCTCCATGACGTAGATGTCCAGATCGAGGTTCTGCTTGCCGGGGCGGTAATCGTTGAACAGCAGCTCGGTCACACGGCCATCGGCATCGACGGTCAGGGTGTAGTTGTCGTTCTTGCGGCCCTCGGGGATCTCGGTCTTCTGGTAGGCCACGGTGACGTCTGCACCGCTGGCCTGATGAGCAGCCAGCAGGGCGTTGAAGTCGTAGTTGATAGCGATGTTGGCATCGCTCATGACCACATAGCGCTCCTTCTGGTTCTCGAGGAAGCTCAGGATGGAGCCCAGAGCCTCGACGCGGCCGGAGTAGATGCGCACGCCCTTCTCAGCAAAGGGAGGGACGATGTTCAGGCCGCCGTGACGGCGGGCCATATCCCACTCGCGGCCGGTGCCCAGATGGTCCATCAGGGAGTGGTAGTTCTTGCGCACCACGACAGACACGTTGGAGATGCCGCAGTTGGCCATGCTGGACAGGACAAAGTCCACCATGCGGTAACGGCCTGCGAAGGGGATCGAGGCCATTGCGCGCTCGGTCACCAGCTCAGGCACGGTGTTATCATAGCTGTTGGGGAAAATGATGCCCAACGCATTGTTGTTCTGGCTCAGCATACTTCCTCGCCCTCCTTGACGGAATCAAATACTTTGGCGCCCTCTTTGACGGTAGCGCCTGCGCCGATGGTCAGACCGGTGCCGACATGTGCGATGGGGCCGTCGCCGCCGATCTTGGCGCCTGCGCCCACCACGACGTTCTCAGCGAGGATGCAGCGCTTGACCACTGCGCCTGCCTTGACCACGACGCCATCCATCAGGACGGCATCCTCGACCGTTGCGCCCTCTTCCACGACGATGCCTGCGCTCAGCACAGAGTGCTTGACGCAGCCGTAGATCTGGCAGCCCTCAGTGACCAGCGAATCCTGCACCACAGCGCGGGGGCCGATCTTCTGGGCGGGCAGCACGGGGTTGCGGCTGTAGATCTTCCACTTCTCGTCGAAGATGTCGATGCCGGAGTTCTCGGGGTCCAGGACCTCCATGTTGGCTTCCCACAGGCTGTCGATGGTACCCACGTCACGCCAGTAGCCGTTGAAGTGGTAAGCATACATCTTGCGGCCGTCGCGCAGCAGCGCGGGGATGATGTTCATGCCGAAGTCGTTCTTGGAGTTGGGGTCTGCCTCGTCCTCTTCCAGATACTTCTTGAGGACATCCCAGTTGAAGATGTAGATGCCCATGGAAGCCAGATTGGACTTCGGCACAGGGGGCTTCTCCTGGAACTCGGTGATCCTGTCGTCCTCGTCTGCGACCATCAGGCCGAAACGGGAAGCTTCCTTCCAGTCAACTTCCATGACGGCCACAGAGAACTCTGCGCCCTTCTCCTTGTGGAAGCGGAGGAAGTCGGCGTAATCCTGCTTGCAGATCTGGTCGCCGGACAGGATGATGACGTACTCCGGGTCATAGCTGTCGATGAAGCTGATGTTCTGGTAGATGGCGTTTGCAGTGCCTTTGTACCAGTCGGTACCCTTTGCCTGCTCATAAGGAGGCAGGGTATGGACGCCGCCGTACAGACGGTCCAGGTCCCAGGGCTGGCCGTTGCCGATGTACTCGTTCAGCTTCTGGGGCTGATACTGCGTTGCGATGCCAACGGTATCGATGTTGGAGTTGACGCAGTTGGACAGCGGGAAGTCCACGATACGGTATTTGCCGCCAAAGGACACCGCCGGTTTTGCCGTTTTCTGTGTCAGCGCGTACAAACGCGAGCCACGTCCGCCGGCAAGGATCATTGCCACGATTTCTTTTGCCATAGCTTTATTCTCCCCTTTAACATTTCCTGATATTTGGTGGAAATGGTTCAACAATGTTGATTCGGCCCGGCCTTATTTTTCGGCCTTGTCCGCCTTCTTGGCGCAGGGCTTGCGGGCGGGCTTTTCAGCCGACTCCGCTGCCTTTTCTGCCTTGGGCTTACGGCCCCGTTTTGCAGGAGCCTTTTCTTCCGCAGGTGCGGCTTCTGCTTTCGGTTTGCGGCCGCGCTTTGCGGGGGCTTTTTCCTCCGCAGGTGCAGCTTCTGCCTTGGGTTTGCGGCCGCGCTTTGCAGGTGCCTTTTCCTCAGCCTTTTTGGCCTTTGCGGTCTTGGAAGCCTTCTTGGGTGCAGCCTTTTCCGCTGCCTTCTCCTCGGCGGTCTTGCGGGTGCGCTTTGCAGGCACCTCGAAATAAAGCACGCTCATGGGAGGCAGCGTGATGGTGATGCTCTGCTCGAAGCCGTGGAGCGGCTTCTTCTTGGAGCGGACAGCCTTGTTGTGGACAGTGCCGGCACCGCCGAACGCCTCGTCGTCGCTGTTCAGGATCTCCTTGTAGGTGCCGGAGTTCGGTGCGCCCAGGGCGTAGCCCTCGCGCAGGACGGGGTTGAAGTTGCAGACCACGAGGATCTGCTTGCCGTTTGCATCCTTGCGCAGGAAGGCCACGACGCTCTGACGGGAGTCGTCGGGGACAATCCACTGGAAGCCCTCCCAGCTGTAGTCGATCTGCCAGAAGGCGGGATGGTCCTTGTAGAACTTGTTCAGGGTCTTGACGTAGGTCTGCAGCTCGGTGTGCTTGTCGTAGCCCAGCAGCATCCAGTCCAGAGACTTGGTCTCGTTCCACTCGGTGAACTGGCCGAACTCCTGACCCATGAACAGCAGCTTCTTGCCGGGGTGAGCCATCATGTAGCCAAAGAAGGTGCGCAGGTTTGCAAACTTGGCCTCATAGTCACCGGGCATCTTGTTGATGAGGCTGCCCTTGCCGTGGACGACTTCGTCGTGGCTGATGGGCAGCACGAAGTTCTCGCTGAAGGCGTAGAAGAAGCTGAACGTGACCTTGTTGTGGTTGCCCGAACGGAAGAGCGGGTCAGTCTTCATGTAGCTGAGCATGTCGTTCATCCAGCCCATGTTCCACTTGAAATTGAAGCCCAGGCCGCCGTCGGAAGCGGGCTTGGTGACCATCGGCCAGGCGGTGGACTCCTCTGCGATCATGTACTTGTGGGGGTGACGGCCCAGAATCGTATCGTTGAGCTTGCGCAGGAATGCCACAGCCTCAAGGTTCTCCTTGCCGCCGTTCTTGTTGGGCTCCCACTCGCCCTGCTTGCGGTTGTAGTCCAGATAGAGCATGGAAGCCACAGCGTCCACACGCAGGCCGTCGATGTGGTACTGCTCCAGCCAGTAGAGCGCGCTGGAGATGAGGAAGCTCTGCACCTCGCTGCGGCCAAAGTCGAACACCATGGTGCCCCACTCTTTGTGCTCGCCGCGCTTGGGGTTCGGGTCTTCGTAGCAGGCTTCGCCATCGAAGTTGTACAGGCCGAACTGGTCTTTCGGGAAGTGAGCCGGCACCCAGTCCATGATGACGCCGATGCCCGCCTCATGCATCTTGTCCACGAAAGCCATCAGGTCCTTCGGGGTGCCGTAGCGGCTGGTGGGGGCGAAATAGCCCGTCACCTGATAGCCCCAGCTGCCATCGAAGGGGTACTCCATGACGGGCAGCAGCTCCACGTGGGTGTAGCCCATCTCGGTGATGTACGGGATGAGCTCGTCGGCCAGCTCGGAGTAATTGTAGGGCAGGCCGCCCTCTTTCTGCTTCCAGCTGCCGGCGTGCATCTCGTAGATGTTCATGGGGCCGTTGATGACATCGGCCTTCTTCTGGGCGTTCTGCCACGCCTCGTCGTGCCAGACAAAGCCGTTCAGATCGTAGACCTTGCTGCCGTTCGAGGGGCGGGTCTCTGCGTGGAACGCATAGGGGTCAGCCTTGTAGACAAGGTCGCCCGCCCGGGTGGTCACGCAATATTTGTAAACGTCGTATTCCTTCATGCCCGGGATGAACAGCTCCCACACAGAGTCATTGTCCACCTTGCGCATCGGGTGGCTGCCCGGTTTCCAGCTATTGAAATCGCCTACTACGCTGATGGCCGTCGCGTGCGGTGCCCAGACGCGGAACACCACGCCTGTCTCCCCGGCCCGCTGCTCGATGTGTGCGCCAAAATAGCGGTACGCTTCACAGTTATTGCCCTGCTTGAACAAATACACCGGAAGGTCCGATGGATTGCTGTGGGTCTTTTCCTCAGTCGGTTTCATAAACAGCTCCTCCCCGCACAGGCCGCATGGGCAGTCCTGTGCCTTTTACTCTCTTATATTAAAGAATTTCGTCGGATTTTTCAAGAGTTTTCTTGTAGAATATACCATAATCTTTTCGTCGATATTTTTCTTATATATACAACATCCCTAATTTTAGACAAGAAATATCGGCAGACTTAACAGAATAAAGGCAAAAAAGAAACATCCGCCCCGAATTTTACACATTTGGCAAAAAATCAGAGCGGATGTTTTTTCACTATTTTACTTCAGTTTTTCAAAGGCGCATCAGCCCACGACATAGACGTTGACGTTGATGGCACCGTTGATGACAGACTCCGCATAGGTCTCATAGAACAGGTCCACGAGGATGCGGCCATCCTGCACGGCGATGCCGGTGTCGGTGGCTACCGCGTAGCCATAGACGAAGCTGCCGTCGGTGGAGGTGATATACAGCAGGGTGCCGTAGGGGATGACATCGGGGTCAACGGCCACGGTGCCGTAACCCAGACCCAGACCGGAAGAACCCTTGCCCGACTTGGAATAATAGCCGGTGGCCTTGCCGGTAAGGACCTTGCTGTAGCTGGCGGGGGCGTTGGTGGTGCCGTCCGGGCCGGTCAGAGGCGAGACGGGCGCACCGGCGCCATAGGTCTTGACCACATGGTCGGTAGGCTCCACGGTGGTGGTCACATCGGTGACGACGCTGTTTTCCAGCTCGCCGTCCACCCAGCGCTCCCGGGTGGTGACGGTCTGCTGGCCCTCAGAGCCATGCTGCAGGGTGGTGGCACGGTTGGTGTTGCGGAAGTAGAGGCTGGTGTAGACGTACTCCGTGTCGTAGGGGACAGCCTGCGTCTCTACCTTGTCCTGATACTCGACGCGGTGGACTTCGATCTTGCTGCCAGCCGTGACCATCGCGCTGAGGGCGGGCTCGGTGTAGTCGTCCCCATCCAGAGTGATGCCGGCACGTTCCAGAGCATCGGCGACGGTACCCACCACCATCTTGACGGGGTACTCCTGGCCGTCAGCCTCAATGGTGACGCTGAAGGCGCGCTCGATGTTCAGGGATGCCAGACTGCCGGCAAAGGCAGTGTAATAGACTTCGTCTCCCTCCTCGGCCTCGATGCCGGAAAGGCTCATAACGCGGGCAGGGTCGCTCTCGGAAGTGAGGACCACCTGCCGCGCACCGTGGGAGTCTGTGACGTAGGTCAGCCGCAGATTCGCGGCGGTCACAGCCAGCGTGAACACGAGACACGCAGCCATGACGCAGAACGCCAGCACACGGGATGAGGCTGCACGGGTGCAGCCGGGCAATGCTTTCTTAAATTTGACGGAAGCGATACGAAACAACTCCTCTCTTTTCAGATTTTGGAATGGACAGCGGGTCTGTATCTCAAGGCCCGTCAGACTGTGCGTAAATGCCCCGCACAGCGGGTGCCGCAAAAGCGGCTTTTCACTTCACCGTGATGAATTTTATGCGCTGCAACGTGTGTTGAGCGGACGTTATTTTAGCAGACTGAGGCCGTTTTGTCAAATCGAAGATCAGGCGCTCGTCAATTCCTTCACATAGTTTTTTGTGCATTCTGTACATAGTTTACTCTCGATTTCATGAAATTCAATGATTTCTCTCCGATTTTTTCGCAAAAATAAAGTCATACTTGTTCATATATTTTTAACATTTAAGTTGGTATTTCCGGGGTGTTTTTTGCAGTATCTCCAGCCCGCTTTGCGGCGTCAAACCGGCCATAACAAGCTTATTTTCGACACAAATCACGGACTGTTTTCGGACTGTTTTCAAGCGAAAATCAGGGGGTCATTTCTCTCCGAAAAAGGCCGTTTGGCAAAATGCCTAACCCGCCAAATTCTCAATAAAAAAGTATGTACTTCCGCCCACTGCCGTTCTGCGCTACAATCGGGCCAGATGCAAACGCAAAACCAAACGAAAGGAGTTTTTACCATGCAGATCAACATCACAGCCCGGGACTTCGGCGGCACGGAATTCCTCGCCCAGCCCCACCGGCTGCATCTGGGCGCACAGAAAGCCGAGGGTGTGGACCGGCTGGAATTCAGCCTGCCGGAGCAGTGGAAGGGGTGTGTCGTCACCCTCCACATCCGGCACACGGACGGCACGCTGGCCGAGCCGCTGGCGCTGGACGAAACAGGCTGCGTCAGCGTGGGCCGGAGTTTTACCGGCTGGGCCAGCGGTGAGTGGATGCTGGCCGCTGCCAACGGCAGTGGCTACACCGCCTACACCCGGCCCGGCCAGTACGACGTCCACGGCATCCTCCCCACCGAGGGCGCGGGCGAAGAGCTGACCCCCTCGGTCTACGAGCAGTTCATCGCCCGGGTGATGGCCAGCGCCAACGCCGCCGCAGAGGCCGCCAAACGCGCCGCCGCCGGCGAGGCAAATGCCCAGCAGAGCGCCAGCGAGGCCGCTTCTTCTGCCCAGCAGACCGCCGCCAGCGCCACCCTGGCTGCCGGCTATGCCGAGCAGGCCAAAGCCGCTGCTGACCGTGCCGCCGCCTATGCCCCCTCGGAGGGCGCTGTGCTGAGCGTCAACGGCAAAGGCGGTACCGTCCGGCTGAATGCACTGGATGTCTGGGCATTGCCCCGCCCTGTCTCGCCGAAAGCCGGCCAGCTGGTGCGGGTGGTGAAGGTCGATGCCTCCACCGGCGCACTGACCGCCGACACCATCAGCACCGACAGCCTCAGCGGGCTGGGCAGCGAAGAAAAAGCTCATCTGCTCAAGCTGCTGAGTTCTGCCAGCTACACCGACAGCAGCGCCAGAGATGACCTCGAAGCCCTTAAAAAACTGTGGGAAACCACGCCGCCCACTCCCCTGCCCGACCCGGACATCATCCCGGTGGAGAAGGTGACTCTGAGCCAGCACACGCTGGAACTGAGCCGGGGCAGCACTGCCGACCTCAGCGCCTCCATCGCGCCCCCGGATGCCACCGACCAGACGGTATTGTGGAGCGTTTCGCCGACGGACATCGTCTCGGTGGATGCGGGCCGCGTCACTGCCCTCAAGAAGGGTTCTGCCGTCGTCACTGCCACCTCCGACAGCAAGAGCGACAACTGCACCGTCACGGTGACGCCCGCCGTCTACCGCATCGAGACGGCCCACACCGACAGCGGCGACATCCCCGCGTGGGACACTTATCCCGCCAAGTACGAGTTCTTTATGCCGCTGACGGCCAAGAAAGCGGGCCTGCTGCTCCGCTCGCTGGAATTCCGCGTCAAGGGCTATGTGCCGGGCACGATGCGCACCGTCCTGCGCAAATACGGCTCCACGACCGCCCTGGCAGACAAGTTCACCGACATTGTCCGCGGCTACAACGACGTGGTGCTGGACATGGGCAGCATCGCGCTGGAAAAGGGCGTCGAATACCAGCTCTATTTCGCCGCCTCCAACAACTTCTACCCGCCCTCTGTCCAGCCCTCCTGGGTCGCAGCAAACGACTGCATCGACATCGCCCACGGCAGCGCCTACTATGGCGACGACGCCACCCTCATCTTCTCCGGCACCGTCGTGCTGCAGGAGACCTGAACCACACCGAACACATATCTTGAAACAGAAAGAGAGGTACTGACTATGACCCATCACAAGATTTCCGCATCCACCCTGGCCCGCACCGCTGCGCTGGCGCTGGCCCTGACCAATCAGGTGCTCAGCGCCGTGGGCAAGCCCATGCTGCCCATCGAGAGCGCCCAGCTGGAGCAGCTCATTTCCAGCGGCCTGACCGTTGCCGCCGCCCTCGCCAGCTGGTGGAACAACAACAGCTTCACCCCTGAGGCCATCGAGGCCGACGACTTCATGACCCGCCTGAAGCAGCAGAAGCGATAAACGCATAAACGAACACGGCGCCCCGGAGCAGTCTGCTCCGGGGCGCTGTGTTGTGTTTGAAGAAAAGTTTATCTCAGGCGTTCCACTGAACATCCTCTGCGGCCACATGGCCGTCCTGTACGCTGATGACAGCGGCGTGGGTGTCAGCGGCCTTTGCAGATGCCTTCGGGAAAAGGCCAGTGTAGATGGTCATGCCAGCCATCAACAGGACAGCCAGTGCAAGGCCGACCAGACGAATCATCATACCGTCAACATTCTCGTTCATGATACCTTCTCCTTTTTCTCTTTTGCGGCCCGGCAGACACCATTCTGCCGCAGCCCGCATCCCAGTTTTCTTCGCTGCGGACCCCCTCTATCGGCCCGCAGCGATGCATTTCCCAAGACATTCCAAAGAAAAAAGCCTAGGGTGAACACACCCCAGGCTCCATTGTCTGTCTGCTTAGTATAATAGTCTCTTTTGCAGTTTTTGTCAAGAGGGAGATGAAGGAAGTTCAGTTTTCTGTTCTCCGACCACTCTCAACAAAGTTTGCTTCTACCCTCATCCTGTGTTATACTTATCTCGCTGCCCTTCTCTACTCTGGCAACAGGGAGGAGGTGAGCAACATGAGTTCTCTGTTCAACAGCTTCCTCGTAACTGTCGGAGCAAATGTAGTCTCGTACTACATCTGCAAGTGGCTTGACAGTTACCGCAAGGGCAAGTAAGCCCAAAAGAACCCCCTCGGAGTGGCCTCTCCGAGGGGGTTCGGTTTTTTGTGAGCAATATGAGCTCTCCAGCCAGCTTCCTTTGGCTATCTTTATTATATGCCGATGGGGGGAAAAGTCAAGCTGTCTGGGCAAAAGTTCATTTTTGCTAAACAAAAACGGCTCTGCCGAAGCAGAGCCGTAAAAGCCGTAATACGGTAAAATCAGCGCTTGCTGAACTGGGGAGCACGACGTGCAGCCTTCAGACCGTACTTCTTGCGCTCCTTCATACGAGGATCGCGGGTCAGGAAACCGGCCTTCTTCAAAATGGCGCGGTTATCCTCGCTGGCCAGCAGCAGAGCGCGGGCCACACCGTGGCGCAGAGCGCCGGCCTGACCGGACACGCCGCCGCCGGTGACGGTAGCCACAATGTCCATCTTGCCGGTGTTGCCGGTAGCCTCCAGAGGCTGACGGACGACCATCTTCAGAGTCTCCAGACCGAAATACTCGTCGATGTCACGGCCGTTGATGGTGATCGCGCCGGTACCGTTGGGGAACAGATGCACGCGGGCCACGGAGGACTTGCGGCGGCCGGTGCCATACAGATAAGGCTTCTTAGACTGATACATTCTCTTACTCCTCCTTACTCCAGCACGATGGGCTTCTGAGCCTGCTGCTCATAGTTGGCGTCAGCGTAGATGTGCAGGCGCTTGAGAGAATCCTTGCAGACGGTGTTCCGGGGCATCATGCCGCGGACAGCCACGCGCATGGCGGTCTCGGGCTTCTCTGCCATCAGGATGCGGTACTTGGTCTCCTTCAGACCGCCGATCCAGCCGGAGTGAGTCCGATAGATCTTCTGCTCGGGCTTCTTGCCAGTGAGAACGGCCTGACCGGCGTTGATGATGATGACGTTGTCACCGCAGTCGGCGTTGGGGGTGTAGGTAACCTTGGTCTTGCCGCGCAGCAAATCGGCAGCCCGGACGGCGGTCTTGCCAAGAGGCTTACCGGCGGCGTCCAGGATGTACCACTTGCGCTCGATGTTGGCCTTGTTGGCCATAAAAGTGGACATGGAACATTTCCTCCGTATATAAATTTGATTTTCTTTACAAATCAAGAGCTCCGGGTTAAAATCGGAGCAAGGATAGTTATACCATGGATGTCCGCCGGTGTCAACACGATTTTTATTTATATCTCGAAAAGCTCTTAAAAACTCCGATTTTCTAACGATAGCTCTCAAATTCTGAAAATCGATTTTTAAAAATGCCGCGAGGGGCGTTTAGGCCCTCCGCGGCAGACGGAGCTATGTAGTTCTACAGCACCCACTGCGTCAAAAGCAGCAGGACGAAGCCCGGCAGTCCTAAAATGCCGATGACCAGCGCGTTGAAGGCGTTGAGTCCCAGCGTGATGCCGGTGAGAGCGGCGGTGGCGCGGACGCACCAGAGCGCCGCAAAGCCGAGGGCGGTGTTTCCGAGGAGCCTGAGGGCCAGCCGCAGCGGCGCACGGAGGACCCGCAGCAGCGTGATGAGAAAAAAGGCCAGCAGCAGACCGGCAATGATCTTCTGGTTCAGGTCCATAGGGCGTCTCCTCTGACGCTGCCCGCCGCCTCCGGCTCCTGTGCCTTCAGGACACGGAGATAGTAGTCGCAGCGGGCCTTGGCGGCACTGATGCGGTAAATGCAGGCCTCCACCAGCTCCGGGGCGGTAGCCTGATCGAACTGCCGGTAGGCCAGCGCCAGCTCGCTCTGGGCGTCTCTCAGCTCGGCGCGCAGGGCTGCCAGCTCCGGGGCAGGGGCGGATTTTCTGGACTGTTTCATTGCGATCCCTCCATACATCCATGTTACGGAGAGTTTGGACAAATATGCCAATATTCATACGGGAGTGTGCAAAAATGACCATGCCGAAAGAGGAATTTTATATGTGGGAGGCACTAACGCTGGCCCGGGAGGCCGCAGCGGCGGGGGAGGTACCGGTGGGGTGCGTCATCGTCCGGGATGGAGCCATTATCGGCCGAGGGCGGAACCGCCGGGAGGAAAAGCAGGCGGTCAGCTCCCATGCGGAGCTGGA
>ERZ831773.1153-NODE-1153-length-30121-cov-5.814342_pt1 | contig 30121 bp, 23 predicted proteins | sample MGYA00519696_ERZ831773 | MGnify/ENA primary metagenome ERZ831773 (study PRJEB31850, sample SAMEA3708720) | human gut metagenome | biome: human gut; feature: human-associated habitat; material: faeces | place: China | collected 2014 ...
AGTTTCTCAGAAAAATGGACAGTGGGCATACAGTTCACCGATTTTTGTCAGAAATATATAAGAATAAAATAATTTTTATAGCAGAAAAGTCACCTAAGGTGGCTTTTTTTGCTTTTATAATGTGACTTAGAAACTTTACAAAAATTTTATCTTGATTTGACTAGAAGAGTATAACAGATTTTACGAAGGACTACTAAAATGCAAATTGTAATAAAAACACACATAAAAAAAGGAGACTACTCACATGAGATTAAAAAAAATCAGTGCATTATCATTGGCAGCAGCAATGTCAGTCTGTACAGTACCAGCTTTTGGTGCAGCAGAAAAAGAAAATGTAAATGTTCCAAAATATATTTTCCTGTTTATAGGAGATGGAATGAGCTACCCACAGGTTCAGACAACCAACTATTATTTGAATGCAATTGCAGATGATGGTGATGATGTGCTGACGAGTGAAAGTAAATTGAATATGCTGAAGTTTCCAGTGGCCGGATCAGCACAGACTTATGACAGCACTTCATTCTGTCCTGATTCAGCGTCTACAGCAACTTCCATTTCTACAGGTCATAAGACATATAGCGGAACCATCAACATGGATGAAAAGATGGAAACTTCTTATGAGACTATCGCTGAGAAATTAAAAAAGCAGCTTGGCTATAAGGTGGGAATTTTATCTTCTGTTAATTTAAACCATGCTACTCCGGCAGCATTTTATGCGCATCAGCCATCCAGAAATAATTATTATGAAATTGGTCAGGAGCTTATTGCAAGTGATTTTGATTATTTTGCAGGTGGTGGTCTTAAGAAAACAACAGGACCGGATAAGGATAAGACGGATCTTTATCAGCTGGCAGAAGAGGCTGGATACAAGGTAATTAAGACTCAGGAAGAGGCGCAGGCTTTGACCGCAGAAGATGGAAAGGCAATCGTAATTGATGAGACACTTGCAGATAGTGATGCAATGAGCTATGACATGGATCTGGAAGAGGGAGAATGGGGACTTTCAGATTATGTTGAAAAGGGAATCGAAGTGCTTAATAATGATACTGGATTTTTTATGATGGTAGAAGGTGGAAAAATTGACTGGGCATGTCATGCAAATGATGCGGCAGCAACTATCACCGATACAGTAGCAATGGACGAAGCAGTAGGAAAGGCAGTTGAGTTCTATAACGAGCATCCAGATGAGACGTTGATTCTTGTTACAGGTGATCATGAGACAGGTGGTCTTACTATTGGATTTGCAGGAACTGATTACGATACCTTCCTTGCAAATATTAGCAATCAGAAAATTTCTTATGCAAAGTTTGACTCTGATTATGTGACAGCATATAAGGAAAATAAGACAGACTTTGATACAGTAATGGCTGATATTACTGAGCTTTTTGGTTTGCAGGCACCAAATGGTGTAGCAGAAACTTCCAATCAGGCTGACAGTAAGGATGTACATCCAGAGGGAACAGATGACAAGGGAAGTCTTGTAATGACTGATTATGAATATCAGAAGCTGCAGACGGCTTATGAAGAAACAATGAGCAGAACAGGAGAAGAGTCTGAGTTTGGTCAGGAAGAGTATCTTCTGTATGGAAGCTATGAGCCGTTGACAGTAACAATTACACATATTTTAAATAACAAATCAGGTGTTAATTTTGCTTCCTATGCACATACAGGACTTCCAGTAGAGGTATTTGCGATGGGTGTTGGACAGGATAAGTTCAAAGGTTATTATGATAATACAGATATTTTTAACAAGATGGCAGAAATTACAGGAGTACAATAAATGATCAAGGACAGACTAAAAAAAAGCTCTGTCTCAATTATAGCAATTTTGTTGATCTTCATCCTCATGGCGCTTCCGACAGGCTATGAGGATGCTGCTATTTATAAAGGGACGGACAGAGTTAAGGCAAAAGTGCTTTCTACAAGCGAGGATTCTGTAATTAGTAACGGTTTGATTCAATCAGGAGAACAGTACTGTAAGGTAAAAATACTTGGCGGAAAGTTTAAGGGACAGGAAGCAAATGCAGTAAACATGCTAAGTGGTTCTTTGGAAGCTGATAAAATATTTAAAAAGGGTGATGTTGCTCATGTGGTAATAAGTTATAGTGGCGACACTATTCTTTCTATCATGATGAGTGACCATTATCGTCTGGATAAGGAAGCGCTTTTGGCGGGTATTTTTGTCTTACTGTTAATTGGATTTGCAGGAAAGACAGGCCTTAGAGCTGTATATTCTTTTGTCATTACGATATTGGCAATATGGAAAATTTTAACACCAGCATATTTAAATGGTGCTAATCCGATTTGGTGGGGAATTGCATTGACTGCTTTTTTAACACTGTTAATCATCTTTTTAGTATATGGGTTTGATAAGAAAACGCTTGCTGCGTCATCAGGTGCACTTTTGGGTGTACTTGTAACTTGTATTATAGGCTGTATTTTTACAGAGGCTTTTAAAATTCATGGAGCCGTCATGGCTTATTCGGAAAGTCTTCTATATGCTGGATATCAGAAGCTGAATCTTTCTCAAATTTATATGAGCGGCATTTTTATCGGAGCATCAGGTGCGATGATGGATTTGTCTGTTGACATTACATCAGCAGTTAATGAAGTAATTGAAAAAAAGCCAGATATTGGTTGGAAGGAAGCTGCTCGATCAGGCATGAACGTGGGAAGAGCTGCCATGGGAACTATGACAACAACACTTTTGCTGGCGTACTCAGGAGGATATATTGCATTGCTCATGACATTTATGGCGCAAGGCACACCAATTGACAATATTTTAAATTATAAATATGTAGCAGCAGAATTACTTGATACCATTGTGGGAAGCTTTGGACTAGTGACAGTGGCTCCATTTACAGCACTGACAAGCGCATGGCTTCTCACAAAAAAGAAAAAATAAATATTCTTTACTTTAAACTGTAAAAGTTTAAATCAGCAGTTGACGTAACGTGCAGTATGGCTTATAATAAATCTATCTGTTGAGGTCGAGGGCAAGGCTTTTGCCCTCGATTGTCGTCATAGAGGGAATTTATTATAAGAAAGGGAAATGTTATGAAAAATCGAGAGCGGCTTGGAAGCCGACTTGGCTTTATCATGCTGTCGGCTGGCTGTGCAATCGGCTGCGGCAATGTGTGGAAGTTTCCGTGGATGTGCGGACAAAATGGAGGCGGAGGCTTTATGCTGGTATATCTGGCGTGCCTTATTTTATTAGGTCTTCCGGCAATTGTTATGGAGTTTGCAGTCGGACGAGCATCGCAGGCAAGTCCAGTTTTTATGTATCGAAAGCTGGAAAAACCAGGCCACAAATGGGGAATCTTTGGCATTGTATGTCTGATTGGAAATATTGCACTGATGGCATTTTATACTGTTGTTACTGGATGGATTATCTATTATTTCGTTAAGTTCTTAACCGGACAAAATGATAGTTTTGGTTTTGAGGCTATGATAACTAATCCAGGTGTAAATGTTACGTTCTTACTGGTTACAGTAGTTGCTGCATTTGCAATTTTAAGCTTTAATCTGCAGGGCGGTTTGGAGCGTGTAACAAAGTACATGATGGTATCACTATTAATTTTAATGATGGTACTTGCTATTCATGGTTTGACACTTTCAGGAGCAAAGGAAGGCTTAAAGTTTTATTTGGTTCCTGATTTTTCAAAAATTGATGGTTCAGTAGTCGTTAGTGCTATGAATCAGGCATTTTTCACGCTGTCAACAGGAATGGGCGGTATGGCAATATTTGGAAGCTATATCGGAAAGGATCGTTCTTTGATGGGCGAGTCTGTTCATGTAATTGTACTTGATACATTTGTCGCAGTTATCGCTGGTGTTATCATGTTCTGCGCATGCTTTACTTATGGACTTGAAGTTAATGCAGGACCAAGCCTTTTGTTTGATACAATGGCAACAGTATTCTCTCATATGCCGGGAGGACGCTGGTGGGGTGCGTTGTTCTTCTTGTTTATGGTATTTGCAGCGATGTCTACCGTGCTCGGTGTCTGTGAAAATATTCTTGCAATGGTTCGCGAGCTTACCGGATGGTCACGTCCAAAGGGATGCGTTGTCTGCGCGGCAGGAATCTTTGTACTTGCATTGACAACAGCACTTGGATACAGCGTAATTAAATTCCAGCCATTTGCAGAGGGAACAGCATGGCTTGATTTATGGGATTTTATTGTATCTAACAATATCCTTCCGCTTGGATCGCTTGTACTTGCACTGTTTTGCTGCAACAAGTTTGGATGGGGCTGGGATAAGTTCATGGAAGAGGCTAATACAGGAAAGGGCCTTAAGATAAAGTCATGGATGAAGCCAATCTTCAAATATTTTGTTCCGGCAGCAATTTTGTTCATCTATATTTATGGAATGATTAATTTTAAGTGGAAATAAAAACAACACCTCGCATCGTATTTAATAGTACGGTTCGAGGTGCTTTTTTGTATGAGTAAGACGAAAAAGAAGAGTTTATTCAGCAGTAGTTAATACATACTTTGCGGTGTTTACGGCAGCATCCTTTCCAACTTCATTATATCCAGCCTGATAATAATGGAAAGAATCCTTCATCAGTCCGCGTGCTTTCATGGTTTCAAACAGGCGGCTTACGACTGTGATATCTTTTCTGTGTTCTGCAAATGAATACTGGGCGTTTCTAACCTCATCGTAGCAGATATCATCAGCAGTTCCATTATAAGAGCCAATTCCAATTAAAAAACAATGTTCAATTCCGACAGCCTTTAGCTTTTCATACATGTGCATAAATTGTTTTGTATATTCGTCAGCACTTGTATGGTGATCTCCGTCAGATTCTCCCTGACACCAAAGAAGATACTGATGGCGAAGGGTAATGTTATGCTGTTCGCAGAATGTTTGCGCGCTTTTTAAACGTGTTAATGTGTCTGTAAGATAGTCATCGTGATCCTGCCAGTTTGCGATGACAGAGCCGCCTTTGCTTGATGACAGGCCAAGAACTGGAACACCAGTATTTTGAAAATAGGTATTTACAAAAGAAGCGACAAGTGAGCCCGTCTTCATACCTGGCTCAAAAATACCAGTTGGATTGTTTTCCAGAGCACCAAAAGGCTCTTCAATCGGATAAAGTCTGGTTGGATCAGAGATTGCGCGAAATTCAGCACCAGCACCAGAAATTAAGTCAGGTGCACCTTCTGGAAATTGTGTACAGGCAATGCCGCGGCCAGCCATATTGGACTGTCCAGTGAATAAAAATAAATCATATGTTGTCATAAGTCCACCTTCCGTTGAAAAAATTGTATTTTTCAAGTGGAGTATAGCACTGAAAGTGCTGATACACAAGTGTAAAAAATTTGTGTAACCCATTCACCTTCAGGTTAGATTTAATTTGGATGTGAATGAGGTTAAGAATAGTTACAAAAGATAAAAAAGTGTGGTACTATAAGAGTGTTTTTGAGGATTTCACTTTAGAAAGGAAATATTATGCATACAAAGGAATCATTAAAAAAACAGCTTACAGCGATGGGACTTACAGGTGAGGAAACAATTTTAATTCATTCTTCTATGAAGGCAATCGGTGAAACACAAAAAGGAGCTGAGACGGTGTTAGATGCTTTGATGGAGTTTTTTGAAAAGGGTTTATTGCTTCTTCCGACACATACATGGAAGACGATAAATGCAGAGAATCCTGTTTTTGATGTGGATAATGAACCAGCGTGTGTGGGGATTTTGCCTAATTTATTTTTGAAACGTCCTGGTGTGGTTCGCTCATTGCATCCGACTCATAGTATGGCAGGCTTCGGAAAAGATGCTGAGTCATATTTGGCCGGTGAAGAAATGCACAATACACCGTGTACACCAGGCGGCTGTTATGATCGTTTAAAGGATGTAGGAGGAAAAATTCTCTTAGTTGGGGTTGGTCATGAACGAAATACATATATCCATAGTGTAGAGGAAGTGCTTAATGTGCCAAATAGACTGTCTGATATGCCAGTTCTTATGAAAATCGTGCAGCATGGAAAAAAGCCAGTTTCTGTCTATATGAGAAAGCATTATAATTCACAGCAGCCACATATTTCTGAGGATTTTGTCAAGCTAAATCGTGCATTTGATGAATGTGGAGCTGCAGTACATACGGTATTTGGATCAGCAGAGTGTATTTTATGCGATGCAAGACGTATTTTTGAAGTGACTCGCCATGTGCTGGCACCTGATCCAGAGTGTCTGGTGACAGGAGGAGAAATTACACCTGAACGATGGCAGGAGCTTATAAGATAAAAAAGATATGATAAAAGCAATGGGGATAGCTCCATTGCTTTTTTTACTGGACTTTTACATTTCTTTTCCTAAACGATGATAGTATGTAAGGCGAAATGCCTGCTATTATAAATGACGTGAGACAGAGAATGAAATGAAAAAAAGACACCTGTTGTTCTGTCTGACGCTTTAAAAAGACAGAATTGATTGGAAAGGAATTGTATGTCAGAAATCACACTGAAAAATGTAAGCAAGAAATATGGAAATGGAAACTTCGCGGTGCGAGAGTTTAATCTGGACATTCACGACAAAGAATTTATTATTTTTGTAGGTCCGTCTGGCTGCGGAAAATCCACCACGCTTCGTATGATAGCAGGACTTGAGGATATCACGGATGGTGAGCTTTGGATTGATGGGCAGTTATGCAATTACCTAGAGCCTCAGCAGCGTGAGATGTCTATGGTATTTCAAAATTATGCATTGTACCCTAATATGACAGTATACGGAAACATAGCGTTTGCATTGAAAATTCGCAAGGTTCCTAAGGCAGAGATTGACCGTCAGGTGCATGAGGTTGCAAAGATTTTGGAAATTGAGCATCTGCTGGATCGCCGCCCAAGTGCATTGTCAGGCGGTCAAAAGCAGCGTGTTGCAATTGGAAGCGCCATTATTCGTCAGCCGAAAGCTTTTTTGATGGATGAGCCACTTTCAAATTTGGATGCAAAGCTTAGGACACAGATGCGTGTTGAGCTGGCAAAGCTTCATAAGAAATTAAATACGACAATTATTTATGTAACACATGATCAGACCGAGGCGATGACACTTGCAAGTAAGATTGTGGTTATGAAGGGCGGTGTGATGCAGCAGGCAGCAGCGCCAACTGCAATTTATAACCATCCGGCAAACAAATTTGTTGCAGGTTTTATCGGATCACCGAGTATGAACTTTTTTGAGGCAGAGGTAAAGGAATTTGGCGATAAAAAGGATAAGGCAATCTTAAGCTTCGGAGAAGATAAGAGTAAAAAAGTTATCATTGATGAGCCAAGAGGGGAAATTTTAGCACAGAGCAGAAATAGTCAGAAGGTGATCATGGGTATTCGTCCTGAGGATATTACTGATTATGAGGATGCCGTAAAGAGTGAATTTGAGCAAAAAAGCATTGGAATCACCGAGACAATCACAGCAAGAGAGATGTTAGGATCTGAGGTATTCTTATACTTTGATGAGGACGGTGAAAGCTGTTCGGTTCGATTAAAACCAAGCAATCAGACTAGGCCAAATGAAAAGATGACATTCTACTTCAATCCAGATAAGATTCATATTTTCGATATCAACACAGAGGAAAATCTATTTTAAACCTAAGAAACACATTACAAAAACTAAATTTCTGTTAAAATAGAATATTTTAAAACTCTGCAGAATGAAAATCAATTCAGAATGCGAAAGAATTCTGAAAAAATAAAAACTATAAAAATAGAAGATAAAGATATGAAAACATTAGGAAGGAAAAGAAAATGAAAACCAAGAAGAAATGGAGTCTGACTTCATACTGCTATTTGATTCCATGTATGCTCGTATTTGCTGTATTTCTGTTTTATCCATTTGTAAAGACAATCTATTTAAGTCTATATAAAACGAACAAATACGGACAGGCAAAGCTGTTTGTCGGACTGGAAAATTATACAGATCTGCTGACATCAGCAAGCTTTCAAAACAGTTTGAAGGTAACATTAATTTATGTATTGATTGTTGTGTTTGGAAGTATGCTGTTAGGTCTTGTCACAGCTGTTTTGTGTAATAAGGCATTTCCGGGAATTCGCGTATTTTCAACTGCCTATGCACTGCCAATGGCAATCGCATCCAGCTCTGCAGCGATGATTTTTAAGATCATGTTAAATCCGTCAATCGGTATTGTAAATAAGCTTTTGGGAAGCAACATCAACTGGTTCAACGATCCAAAGACAGCGCTGATCTGTGTGGCTGTTCTTACTGCATGGTTAAATAGCGGAATCAATTTCCTGTATTTTTCAGCAGGTCTTGGAAATATTGATGAATCCATCTACGAGCGCGCATCAGTTGACGGTGCAAACGGCATTCAAAAGTTCTTTAGCTTAACGCTTCCGGGACTTTCCCCAATCATGTTTTACACATTGGTTGTCAACATCATTCAGGCATTTCAGTCCTTCGGACAGATCAAGATTTTGACAGAGGGCGGACCGAGTGAGTCAACAAACGTAATTGTCTACTCGATTTACCGAAATGCATTTTTCAATTACCGTTTCGGAACAGCAGCTGCCCAGTCAGTCATCTTATTCTTTATTATTATGCTGATTACTTTGGTAATGTTCCGTATGGAAAAGAAGGGGGTTAAGTACTAATGGAGACCAATGCTGTAATCAAAAATGGAGTCGGAAATATCAGTCAGGCTGAGCTTGTATCAATTAAGCAGCAGATGAATCACAAGGCACTTGTCAGAAGATGTACAAAAACGGCACTTCGTTTGGCTGCAAATGTAATGGTAGGTGCAGTCATTTTACTTCCGCTTTTGTATGCGGTCAGCATCGCATTCATGCCGTCAAATGAGTTATATACACTGGATTTGAATTTGATCCCGAAAAAGCCGACCTTCCAAAATTTTATTGATGCATTCAAAAATGTACCGCTTCTTCGATTCATCGGAAACTCATTTTTGGTCGCAAGTTTGATCACAGTCGGACAGATCATCACATGTTCACTGGCAGCGTTTGCGTTCTCATTCCTTGATTTTAAGGGAAAGGGTGTACTTTTCATGGTTGTTATGGCAACTATGATGGTGCCGGGAGAGGCAACGATTATTTCTAACTACCTGACGATGAGCCAGTTAAAGATGCTTGATACATATCAGGTATTGATTATTCCTTACCTGACATCTGCAACAGGAATCTTTTTATTCAGACAGTTTTACATGACATTTCCGATCTCACTTTATGAATCGGCAAAGCTTGATGGATGCACAAATCTGAAATTTATTGTCAAGATTTTGCTTCCGTTAACCAAGTCATCAATTGGTGCAATGGCAATCTATACCTTCATCAATGCTTGGAACATGTATATGTGGCCACTTCTTGTAACCGGATCTTCCAATATGAGAACGGTTCAGATTGGAATCAGTATGTTAGACAGCATTGATTCTCAGTCAGTGACAATGATGGTTGCTGGAGTTGTCATGATTATCATTCCATCTATAGCGATTTTTATCGTAGGACAGAAACAGTTAATTAAGGGTATGTTCTCCGGAGCCGTAAAGGGCTGATGGTTTACATAGACAGGTTGACAAAAACAACCGAAGGTTCAACACCTGTGTCCGTGCTGCAATCACAGGTATCGCATTGGAAGTAACAGTAAGAAAAAAGTTAAGAAGAATAATGACAAAGACGAAAAAGCAGCACAGAAAAGAGGAGTTTATGAAGAAGAAGTTAACCGCATCCGTATTGGCAGCATCTATGGCACTTAGCATGAGCACAGGTTTTGTGTTCGCAGATGAGACGACTGCAGAGTTACCAGAGATTGAGATGGCAGATGCATCTGAGGTTGATGGAACAACAATCAGCTTCTGGCATTCAATGGGTGGTGTCAATGGACAGGCAATTGATACATTGGTTCAGAAGTTCAACGATGAGAATGAGTATGGCATCACAGTAGAGGCAGAGTATCAGGGAAGCTACGATGATGCATTAAATAAGTTAAAGAGTGCACAGATTGGAAACATGGGTGCAGATCTGGTTCAGGTTTATGAGATTGGAACTCGTTTCATGATCGAATCCGGTTGGATTGTTCCAATGCAGTCTATGGTAAATGCAGATGAGTATGATACCTCTGTATTAGAGCCGAATTTGGCAGCTTACTACACCATCAACGACATGCTTTACTCCATGCCATTTAACTCCTCCACCCCACTGATGTATTACAACAAGGACATGTTTGATGCAGCAGGAATCACTGAGATTCCGGACAGCTTAGAGGCAATCGCTGAGGTTGGCGACAAGCTTCTTGATGGCGGCGCACAGGAGGTTATGTCTCTTGGAATTTATGGTTGGTTCTTTGAGCAGTTCATTGGAAAGCAGGGACTGGAGTATGCAAACAATGGAAACGGAAGAACTGAGGCTGCAACAGCAGTTGCATTCGATGAGAATGGCGCAGCAGCAAATATCTTAAATGAGTGGAAGAATCTTTACGATTTAGGATATGCTCCAAATGTTGGAAAGGGCGGAGATGCAGGACTTACTGATTTCTCAGCAGGAAAGTCAGCAATCACACTTGGCTCTACCGCATCCTTAAAGCAGATTCTGCAGGATGTAGATGGCAAGTTTGAAGTTGGAACTGCATATTTCCCGAAGGTAAAGTCAACTGACGAGGGCGGTGTCTCCATCGGAGGTGCATCTCTTTGGGCACTTGACAACAATGATCCGAAGAAGCTTCGCGCAACATGGGAGTTTGTAAAGTATCTGATTTCCCCAGAGTCTCAGGCATTCTGGAATGCAGAGACTGGGTATTTCCCAGTTAACGTAAATGCACATGATGAGGATGTATTCAAGGAAAACATTGCAAAGTATCCACAGTTTGAGACTGCAATTGATCAGTTACATGATTCTGCACCACAGTATGCAGGCGCACTGCTTAGCGTATTCTCTGAGGCACGTGCAATTGTAGAGTCTGAGATTGAGAGTATGTTAAATGGAAATGAGACGGTAGATGAAGCAGTAGACAGCATGGCATCCCAGATCAACGATGCAATCGAGGAGTACAATTTGGTCAATAACTAATTGCTTTCCTTTTGAAGCGAGTGTGGTATAATAAGAGAGCGGCAGGGCACTTGCCCTGCTGCTTTTTGCAAGAGAAAATGGAAAAGAAAACCGAGTGAAAATCACTAGGGCTGGTTGAAATAATAAAGAGAAGTGAGGGCAACAAAATGACAAAAATATTTGCACATAGAGGCGCAAGTGCATATGCGCCGGAAAATACAATGGAGGCCTTTTGTCTGGCAGCAAAGCAGGGAGCAGATGGCATTGAGCTTGATGTTCATCTGACAAAGGATGGCGAAGTAGTGGTGACACATGATGAAAAGATTGAACGTGTCAGCAATGGAAGCGGTTTTGTAAAAGATATGACACTTCGTGAATTGAAGAGATTATCCTTCCACAATCATATGGAGTCCTATGTGGGCGCTGGCATTCCGACACTTCGTGAGGTATTAGAATTTGTCAAGACAACGACTATGGCTGTCAATATTGAGTTAAAGACAGGTCTTTACTGGTATCCCAATATTGAGGAAAAAACAGTAGCATTGGTACACGAACTTGGCATGGAGGATCGCATTATTTATTCATCCTTCAATCATCACAGCATTGCCAAATTAAAGGAGATCGACAGTGCTGCCGAGACTGCATGGCTGTTTTCTGATGTAATTTTAAATGTCGAGCAGTATGCAAAGGCAAACGATGTGGAGGGGCTTCACCCAGCTGTCTACCATATGTATATGTCTGATTTTATGAAAAGATGGAACGAGAGCGGCGAGAAGGTGCGCGTATGGACTGTAAATAATGAAAAGGATATGAAAAATTTTATTCAGAATGATTTAGAGGCAGTTATTACCAATTATCCTGATGTCGCATTACGAGTAAGAAGAGAGGTAACAGGATGCTAAGCAACAAAAAGCTTTTTTTATTTGATATTGACGGAACTGTGTGCCAGGGTGAGCGCTTGATCGACGGCACAACGCAGTTTCTTGAGGATATCCGTCAAAGCGGAGGTCAGTTTGTCTTTATAACAAACAATTCCACAAAGAGCATTCAGGACTATATCTTGAAGTTTCAAAAGCTCGGAATTAAGACCGATTACAGCAATTTTATCACAGCATCCTATGCAACTATTCATTATTTAAAGAAAAATTATGATGATAAGCTAATCTATGTAATGGGAACAAAATCACTGATCAGGGAGTTGAAAAAGAGCGGCATTCGTGTGACAACTGACTGTGAGGATCCAGAGATTGCATGTGTGCTTGTCGCATACGACAATGAGCTGACTTATGAAAAGCTGACAGATACATGCAAGATTCTTTCCACGAGAGATGTTGGCTATGTGGCAACAAATCCTGATCTGGTGTGCCCAATTGAGTTTGGATTCGTGCCAGATTGCGGTGCAATGTGCCAGATGATTGAATATGCCGTAAAGAAAAAGCCGTATTTTATCGGAAAGCCAGAGCCAGGTATGGTGGATATGTCTGTTGCGCAGAATCATTTTACAAAGGATGAAACATTAGTAATCGGAGATCGTTTATACACCGACATTTTATCTGGCATCAATGCAGGTGTTGAGACAGTGCTGGTACTTACAGGAGAGGCAACAAGAAAAGATGCCGAAGAAAGCAGCTACAAGCCGGATTATATTTTTCCGACAGTACGCGAACTTCACGAGGCGTGGAAGTGACCATCGGGACAGGGACACTAATCTGACCACCGTGCCTGTCCCCAATGTGGTCCAGTTGTTTCAATTGAATGGAGAAGAGCAGCAAACACACAACAAGCATTTTTAGATGAATATATGAGAATGATTAAGAGAGGAATAGTTATAAGAAACAGGAATGAAACATTAGCTCAAAGCATTCAGAAGGCTTACACTTATAATCTAATTTGGAGTCCTGGAAAGACAATATATGGAAAAATGTTTTTGAGTGAACTAGGATTCAAAAAATAAATGAATATTTCAAAGAAATCAGTCACAATATTATGTGGATGGTTTCTTTGAAATACATATAAGTAACCTGATTTGGAAGGAAGATAAAAAATGAATATTTTTAACAAGCAAGAAATAACTACAGGTGATCGAATTGTTGCATATATTGATGGAAAGTGTTTTATTCGAGACGGAAGGGGAAAACCAGAAACATTAGTGGTTGAAAATTTTAGGCTGGATGATCTGATTGAGTATATAAAAAAGAAAAATGTAAAAAGTGTAAATATCTGTGGAATAGATGATTTGAGTTTTTTGTCAGAGTGCCAAAGCATAGAAAGGCTGACTCTTACGTTAATAGTAGAGCTTGACAGGTATGATACACTGATAAAAAAGAGAGAAAGTGAGTTTTATATTTGGTATGATAAAGTATATGATTATCAACAAATTTATGATCTTTTGAATTTGAAAAAGTTAGCAATTGATGATGCAGGTGCAAGAGATCAATATATGCAAATTAATTCTAAATTGAAAATTGACTTGTGTAGATTTCCGTATTTGCGAGTGTATTATGGAAAATATAAGTTTACAAAAAGCTTAGATACGAAAGTGAATATGCAAACATTAGGTCTTAGTGATTATGGAAGAGAGAATATCATAGAATTTTCTAGAATGGCAGAGTTGGACACACTATCGTTGACACATTCAAAAATAAAAAATCTCAAAGGATGTGAATTCTTTCCCAAATTGCAGTGTGTGTATCTGGGATTTAACAGAACGCTCACAGATATTTCAGATCTAAAATACGCTAAGAACACGTTGCGAATGTTGGAAATTGATCATTGTGGACATATTGAGGATTTTTCTGTTTTAAATGAATTGGAAAATTTGGAGTTTTTAAGATTATTAGGTACAAATACAATTACAGATATCCAGTTTATTAAGAAATTACCTAAGTTAAAAACATTTATTTGTGATTACAAGGTAAAGGATGGAGATGTTCATCCATGTGGATTGATAAATGGATATGTATATATTCAAAATAGAAAAAATTTTAATACAAAAGAATATGGAGATGATAATTATCCTCGAACGATACCATCTAAGGAAGAAGGTATTTATGTGGGACAAGAAAATATTGAGTTGTGGCGTAGACTGTGGAGTTCTCCACAATGGCCAGGAGAAATGTGAGACTACTTAGCCATCGGGACAGGGACGGTGGCTCAAAATGTGTCCCTACTGGCTCGATATGTGTCCCTAAAATATCATGATATTAAAAAAAAGCCTGAAAGTTCAAGAAAAGAGCTTTCAGGCTTTTTTTGTGTCTTTACTAGAATGCAGTCAAGTTGAGAGGAACAAAAGTTCACAAATTTGAGCCACCAGGGACACTAATCTGACCACCGTGCCTGTCCCCAATGTGGTCCGGAGATGTCACCGGTCTGGTTGACAGCAGCAATCATGTAGTGGTAAGATACCAGTACAACAGCTGGGGCAAGGTAACGTCAACACAGGATAATAGTGGTGTGTCCCTTGCAACGCTGAATCCATTTTGCTACCGAAAGTATGTCTATGATCCAGAGACAGGACTGTACTGTCTGGGAAGCCGCTATTACGATCCGGAAGTTGGAAGGTTTATGAATGCGGACGACTTTGAAACACTGACCTATCAGTTGGATTCTGTACAGGGAAAGAATCTGTATCAGTACTGCTTTAATAATCCGGTTAACATGGAAGATGAAGACGGTGGCTGGCCAAAGTGGGTAACACAAGTTCTGGTTGGAACTGCGGTAATTGAAGCCGCAGCCGCATTAACAGTTGCAACAGCTGGAACAGGAACAGCGCTTGCAGCAGTTGCAGTAGGGGCGTTAAAAGGCTCTGTAATAGGTGCGATTGGTGGTGCAGCAGTTGGAGCAACAAGTGGAGCTATTGCAATTAGAATATCAACCGGCAGTTGGAAAAATTCAGGAACAGCAGCTTTAAAGTGGGGTGCAGTGGGATTTACAACTGGAGCAATAGCAGGAGCGGCTATTGGTGCAGGAGCAGGACTTATAAAAAACAAAAATTTTGAAATACAGGCAGTTGGACGATTGAAATCAAAAGGAGCAACTGGAAAGGGACATTTAGGAGAATAGATTAAGAAAAGCTATTCCATAAATATATTAGTATATACTTTGATATTTTATATAAGAAAAAATAACAAATTTTCTAGTACCTTATACATAATAGGTGCTAGAAAATTTGTTCTGTGTAGAGCATTAATAAAGAAGGAAGTGGCTATATGAAAAAGTTTTCGACAGAGGAAATAACAAATATTATAAGTAATGAAACAAATATCTGGGAACAATTCAAACAAAATATGAAGATGTGGGAGAAAAAACTAGAAGTGTATGGAATTGATATAAAACTAGAACAATATTGGGAAAATAATATATATGATCCAGATGAAATATTTAACAAAAGAGTTGAGTTTCGAGCAGGATATCAATACTATTGTAGTTTTGTCTTGTTAAAGGATGGAAAAGAAATTGATAGTGAAAAGGTATATATGGGAGGAGAGTATATGTTTGTAGAAATACAAAATAAATGTATCTTTCCAAGATTATCAAAAAAATTTTGTGATTTTAATAAGCTTTCACTGTATCTAACAATGTATACAATGGAAGAGGGAAAAATATGGATTGAGGATGATATGAAAGAAATACTAAAAATTATAAAAGAAGGAAAATATTATATTGGTACAGAAAATAGAGAAGAAGATTAATGCGCTAGTCAAATAAGCTAGAGTTGTAGTTAAAAATGACTTTTTAACTGGGTAGGAGGTGAGGATGATTCTGGTGTGATCTTTGCGAAACCACAGGAGTTAGGAAGCAAAAATCTGGAATAGCCATCGGGACAGGGACGGTGGCTAAAAATGTGTCCCTACTGGCTCGATATGTGTCCACTAAAATAAAAAAGTCTGAAAGTTCAAGAAAAGAGCTTTCAGGCTTTTTGGTGTCTTTACTAGAATGTAGTCGAGTCGAAAAAGAACAAAAGTTCGCAAATTTGAGCCGCAGGGACACTAATCTGACCACCGTGCCTGTCCCCAATGTGGTCTAAGAAACTTCGAACAGGCTATGTCATCGAGAACAAGTTGGGTTATCAGTTTGATGTCAAGCTTGGAGATTATGCAAATCTGGTAGCCATTATTGGAACCGGAACTACATCAAGTGTGGCGTTTTCAGAGATTCAGGACAACAAGGTATTTGTACTGGAGAAGGTAGAAAAATGAATTTATTCCTACATGGGCTATACAAGTGATTTTAGAAATGTAGCGAGTGTAATGGATGCCAGACAGAAACGCGTTTCCTATGCATATGACAGTGATAACCGTCTTCTGACAAAGATGACCGATGCCAACAATCATAGTACACAGTATCATTACGAGGCATCAACCGATCGCTTAACAGGCGTAAGTGCAACTGCATCCGGGCAGACAAGGGATGTTTCCTATACATATGATGAGGGAGACCGAATTAAGAGTATCAAGCATGGTGGAACCACTTATGCATTTGATTATGATTGTTTCGGAAACCAGACAATGGTAAAGGCGGGTGACAAGACTCTTGACAATTACCGGTCTACGCATCCACTATTGAGCATTTAAAATATGCTTCTTAAGGCGATTTGTGGATTAAAGAAATTATTTAGAAGTGCAAAGAGTGCCATTTTATTTGATTGATTATTTTGAAGTGATATTACACTGATTGTTAAAATAATTTATGCATATTTTAAAATTTAATGCTTAATAGTATTGACTTATTATATCTATAGTGATAATATAAGGATAAAAGAAAACAATGCGTTGTAAATAATGCATGATTGTGCGTATCGCATTGATTAAGGTGAAACGAAAGGAGAATTATAGTATGAGCCAAAGCATTAGATGGACACCAGTTTGTATCTATTGTGGTATGTCAAGAGGTGGTACATTAACAACTAGCAATGGGAGACCGCCAACATGCCCACCGACAATGTCTGGAATTTGCCCTTCAAGTCCAGATAAAAAGCATAAGCCGAGATGGGAAGAATGTTGAGATAATTTAGAGGCTGTTGCTGAATAGGAGATAGTGGGGTATACTATTTAGGGTACACCATTAAAAAAATAATATTTGAAGGCGAAAATAGGGTGTCGTAAAATGATCTAGTTTTTCTAGCTTCATTTTACGGCACCATTTGAATGTGTCAAACAATTATCATCAGTCGTCATTGTCAGATTCTCTCACCAAAGCTTACATAATATTCCTTAAAAAATTCGCTGACCTTATCTAAAATCTTCTTCATAATAAATACCTCTCTTTCTTTCATTAACTCTATACTAGTGAAGTAATGGGTTGGTTCTTTTTTGGAGACCGGCCGGATCTCTTTTTGATGGTTTTATAGTAGCACACGGCAATGAAAATGTGAAATACATATAATAAATGTATAACAATACTCTATAGGTATTGTAACGAGGTGGCTATACATGCTATCATGTAAAATATCATATTAAGGAATTTTCATCAAGGAATTCCCATCAAAGCAAATTTGTTTGGAAAGGCAGGTGATTCGATGGAGCTTCGTCATATTCGATATTTTAAGGCAGTAGCAGAGGAGAAAAATTTTACCAGGGCAGCGGAAAAACTTGCGATTGCTCAACCACCGCTCAGCCGTCAGATTCAGGATTTAGAGGAGGAACTTGGCACAAAATTATTTGAGCGCTCACCGCACAAGGTAAAACTCACGGAAGAAGGAGAATTGTTTTTGCAGTACGCATCGCAGATTCTTGATCTGGTGAACCGTTCTGAGGAAGAAGTGAGAATCCGAAAAGAGGGCTTACAGGGAACACTTTACATTGCCTCAGTTGAGGGATGTGGTCCTCATCTTTTTGCACATTGGATTTCAGAGTTTCAGAAGATGCATCCGCATGTGCAGTATATTTTGTGGAATGGAAATACAGACGATGTGAACAACCGCGTTGCGAAGGGCTTATGCGAAGTTGCGATGATCACGGCGCCATTTAACACGGAGGAGTTTCATGTGTTAGAGGTATATGAAGAACCGTGGGTGGCGATGATTCCGAAAGGTCATCCGCTTTATTCAGAGACAAATGAACCGATCAATCCGAATGAACTGCTTCCATATGATCTTTTGATCCCGTCACGTGAATCGCGTCAGGGTGAGATTCATGGATGGTTTTCAGATCCGCAGAGTATGCCTATTATTCGCGGCAGAGTGGCGCATATGATGAATGCCTATGAACTCAGCAAAAATGGAGTTGGAATTGCGATTTATCCAGAGTCGATATCGTCACTTGTACGAGACCGCGAGGTCTGTATTAGACAAATCAATAACCCAGACGCGAAGGCATTTTATGCGTTGATTTGGAAGAAAGACCGTACCTTGTCCCATGCGGCAGAGGCATTTATTGATTTTATCAAGCACAATAGGGAGGCACATTAAATGAAATTAGAGAAGGGAAAGCTTTGCATTAAAAATGCAGAGAAGGAAGATTGTAAGCAACTCGTTAGCTGGTGGAACGATGGTGCAGTGATGGCTCATGCCGGATTTCCAAATGGACTTGGGACAAGCGAAGAAAAGGTTCAAAAGCAGATCGCAGCAGACAATGATGATACAAGAAGGCACTTGGTGATCTGGTATGATGGGAATCGAATCGGAGAAATGAGCTATGCCAACCTAGGAGATAGCTTAGAGGAGACTGGAGAAGATACGATTGAAAATCGTACAGCAGATATTGGAATTAAAATTTGCAATCCCACATTTCAGGAAAAGGGACTTGGAAAAATTGTGCTAAGTATGCTGATTCGAGAATTGTTTTCGCGCGGTTATACAAAGATTGTGCTAGATACGAATTTGAAAAATAAGCGAGCACAGCATGTCTATGAGCGGTTGGGATTTCAAAAGGTAGATGTCCGAATAGACGCGTGGATCGATCAGGTTGGTGAGAAACAGAGTGTGGTCGATTATGAGCTGACAAAAGAACACTTTGTGGATTTTGTATTGATGGATGAAATTTCGCATGTTCGCAAGGCAGAACAGTCATTTAAACAGCTGTTCTCACAGAAACGTGCATTTTCTGAGCATCTGGAAAAATGGCAGGATGATGATCTCTATGATATGTACGATCACAACCAGTTTGCCACATTAGTAGATGATCCAGTAAATGCACATGATGTTAAGCTGGATAATGGAAAAAAGGATATGCTGGAAAGTGTAGCTTTGCAAAATATGCAAACAGGCCCAACAGACAAAGAACTCGAGCAAGCAATTGCATACCAGCGCCAACTCGGCAGAGGATTTCTAAAGCTCGATACAAGAGAAAAGTTAGATGAGGCTCTGATCAAATGTTTTTCTTTGGAAGAATGCTGCACAGAAACAATGCTTCTTAGAAATAAGAAAGAAAATATGGCAAGATGGAAGAGCAACCCTGACGTAATAATATATGACAGTGCTTCCGGTGATGTATTAGCCGATTTGCTTAAAATTGATATCGAAACTTTTGCTTCAGACTACGGCGAAGATTTTATCAGAAGACGTGATGCGCGTTACGTAAAAAAGGCGATGGAGATACCGGGATTTCATTATTATGTGGCATATCTGGATGGAAAACCGGCAGGTGTCTGCTATGCATATGCGATAGATGGCTATGTGGTGATGGATGCTCTTGTTGTAAGGGAAGCATTTCGCAAGCGTTACGTGGCGACCACATTTATGAAACACATTGCATCTCAGTTTAAGGAAGAAATGTTCCTGCATGCAGATGCAGACGATACACCGAAAGAAATGTATAGAAAAATGGGATTTGAGACGGTTGATAAACTGTATGAATATTTGAAAATGTGGTAAAAAGCAGGGAAAAGCCAGACGGTTTTTATCGTGGGGGAAGAGCTGATTTATAGTTGCGCAATTAAATTTTGCCTGAATCTAATGGACTCATTTGAACTAAATGACTATCAAGATTGTAACATTCTATCAATGCATGGGATAATTTTACAAAATAATATATTTAAATCATCATATAAATGCAATTATTGACAAAAAAACTTTTTGCTCATATAATAGAAAATAAATATGCACCACTGTACAAGTTTTTTGCAATTGATTTCTTTTAAGAGACCAGAGACCTGTAAAGTGGTAATGATGGTGAACTGGTTAAAGGGAGCGAGGATATTCTATGAGAAAGAATAGAAAAATTAAATATATTCGTTTTGTGATTACTTATAACATTGTCATGATAATTCCGTTGGTGTTGATTAACTTCAGCGTCTTATCTTTGTTTTATAGGCAGCAACAGCAAAAAATAAAGGATGAAATGTCGATTGTTATGGAGCGGCAAGGGGATTTTTGGCGGCAGCAAATGTCTGTGGTGCGTGCATTTACTGTTTCGTGTAAATATGATAAGAAATATAATGAGCGATATTCGGAAGTGCCCAATGTGTATTTTGACATTCAGCAGGAGTTAAGTAAACAGGAAGAGAACTTCCCTTTTACAGATGGAATTTTTCTTTATGACAAAGAAAAGGGCGTAGTCGTGAGCTCTAGTGGGAACATTCAAGAGAACTTATTTTTTACGAACTTTTGTAAGATAGATCCGACTATTTTTATGACAGCGGAGGACGGAGTAATTTGTGCATATAGTTCTTATTTGCGCACGGATAGCAGCCCTGGTATTGTATTGGTGGCTCCTATGAAAACATATGGAGTCAATGCTACTGCAATGAGATATCTGTTGTATACTATAAAAAATGAAAAACTGGCAGCGCAGTTTGGTGGAGACAGAGAAGAATGCACGGTAATACGTTACCGTGAGCGGGTTCTATATGCATCCGAAGGATGGAAACCGGAGGAAGACTGGGACGAAAAAAATGCGAATATGCTCAGTTCTGGAGTGTATTATGTTTTTCAGGAGGATTTGGGGTATGGGTTTGAGGTGATCAGCTATATTCCTCAAAATAGTATTGCAAAAAGCATTAGCATTTATTTGAAAGGCTATGGAATCTGGCTATTGTGCAGTATCTTGATTGGACTAGGCCTTGCTCTGCTATTTTCTCATAATCGCTACGAAATGTTTCTGGAACTGACGGATCATAATGAAAAGTTGCAGGCAGAGCGCGATGTATTACAGCGGGAGAGTTGTCTTTATGAGTTGCTTTCAAAGAAAATGGTTGATGAAGATGCGCTTTGGAAAAAATGTTTGGAAAATCAAATTTATGTGAATCGAAAATACAAGTTTTTTGTGGTTGTGACAGCAGATAAACTGGGAAATCAGGTGGTGTATGACTGGTTTGATCATCAAATGAATAAATATAGTGTAACCAGTTCCTATCAAATTGAGGTTGTTGAAGGTATTTTGATCTATTTTGTTTGTAGTGATGAACCAGATTTTGCTTTAACTGAAAGGATAAATGAACTTGCTCAAAATATAGAACAAATCGGAGTGGGGAGTTTTGTCACTGATGTAAGGAATTTACGTCATTCCTATAAGGAAGCCCAGAAACAGCTGAATGCAAGCCGAAAGGAAGATTCCTATCCAGAACGGGAAGTTTTGTCTTTAAAGAAAGCGACAGAAGATGGTGATACTGCAAGAGCAAAGCTTTTGTTAGAAACGCTTCAAGAACTGGTTAAAAGTATGAATGAAATGACAGCTACGGCAGTTTTGTGGGATGTGGCCAGGCTCTATAAGAAAAATGCGTCTGAGGTACTTGAAATGCCTCGGGGGGAGCAAGAAAGCATGGCCGATTTTACCAGATCTTTCCTTCTGTATCTCAGTGATCACATGCCAAAAGAGCAGAAGGCTGAATATAAAGCAGCAGGATATAAAAAACGTAACATTGTAGATATTTTAAGTTATATTCATGAACACTATTTGGATGATAATTTCAGTGTAAAGTATTTAGCAGCTTATTTTGAAACTTCTATCTCTAATATCAGTCATTTTTTTAAAAAGAATGTAGGAGTTACCATTTCTCAGTATATTGATCAAATCAAGCTGGAGAAGGCAAAAGAATTGTTAGAAAACAGTGACAGTAAGATTTCAGAGATTGCGCAAACCTTACGATATAATAATAGTACGGTATTTATTGAAATGTTTAAGAAGTATGAAGGAGTGACGCCGGGAGGATACCGAGAAAATAGAAGAAGCAAACTGCAATAAGAAAAGTAAACCCCTGTGAAGTTTTTTGATTTCACAGGGGTTTTTATACCATGAATTATTGAAAATGACATGTTTGATAAGAAAATCTACAAGTTTCCATGACTATTTGCATAAAAACGATAGGGTTTTCAAAAAAATGATATATCTTTTTGAATAAAAATACGATAAAATTACAGCATCAACCGGAAAACGGCGCCGGCGACTCTGGATGATTGCCCGATTGAAACGGGACTGGACAATTTCATAAAATGATCGGAAGATCGAAAATTATACTTACACAGGAGGATGGCATGAGAAAAAAAATAGTACAGGCTACTGCGTTAGCAATGAGTTGGTGTATGATGGGAGGTACAGTTTTAACTTGTTCAGCACAGGAACAGGAGAATATTGAGGTCTCAGATAATTTCAATGCTGAAGGGCTTCCTATCTTAAATGAGAAAGAAACCTTTACAATTGCAGTAGTACAGACCAGTTCTTTAAAGAGTGCGGCTGAAAAAGCATGTGTGCTTGAGACAGAGGAAGCTACTAATGTCCACATTGAATGGGTCGAAATTCCAAAATCAGGCTGGACAGAAAAAATAAACATTATGTTTAGTACGGATAGCTTACCGGATGCCATTATCGGAGACGTGGATATGGCAAGAAATTATGAACAGTTGACAGTATTGGATGATTATCTTGAGGCATATGCGCCTAACGTCACAGCTTTTTTTGATACAAGAGACGATTATCCTAATGCACTTCTGTCTCCGGACGGAACGGTACGTACTTTGCCTATTGGAGATGAGTCTGCACATAATATTATTGATTCACAGTTATGGATTAATCAGAAGTGGCTGGACCAGCTGAATCTGCAAATGCCTGAGACACCGGAGGAACTGAAAGAGGTACTGATTGCCTTCAGAGATCAGGATCCAAACGGAAACGGCATTCAGGATGAAATTCCTTTTACCTTCGAGAATGCATGGGGGTGGGGAAATACTATTGAAAATGTATTTGGCGCATGGGGAGTACTGGAAAACGGTTATCATGTATTTACAGAAGATGGTAAGGTAACCTTTAGCGCAAAGGAACAAGGATACTATGATACACTTTCCTATCTGCATGATCTTTATCAGGAAGAGTTGATTGATCATGATGTATTTACGCTTAGCGAGGAACAGTATTCTGCCAGAGGTGCGGCTGGTGATGTAATTGGCGTATTTGCTGGATATGGTCCTCAAAATGGTGCCGGAGTTCAGAATCCGGATGATTATCGTGCACTGCCAATCTTGAAGCAGGCAGATGGCTCTCAGATGGTTGGCATCAATAATGTAACTAGAACAGGTGGTTTTGTTATTAGTAAGAACTGTAAGAATCCTGCAGCACTGGTGCGCTGGTATGATTATATTAATTCCAGCCTTGAGATGTCGCTGAAATGGGGTCGTGGTGCAGAAGGCGTTTGGTGGAATATTCTGAATAAAGATGGTAAGGAGATTCCTCAGTTCCTGACCATGGATAGTGAAGTATTGGCAGCCAATGGCGGATATAATTCAAAGGCGGAGTACAGACAGGCAGAAAGTTTTGCGGGACAGACACCTTCTCTTTGGAGATTTGAGTATGATAAAGCACTCGTTTATGATGACAAGTGGCCAAAGGACTATAAGTTAGAAGCCGTTAAGGAGCAGATGGAATATGGTGTGATAGGACTTCCAGCCGGTATAGTTTCTCTGGAAAACGAGGAGAGAAGATCAATCTTGTTAACGGATATTGAGACATACTTGAAGAAGTTTATTGCTGATTCCGTGATTAACGGTATCGATGAGGCTAAGTGGCAGAAACATCTGAAAACGCTTGAAAATCTGAAAGTGGATGAATATACTCAACTCTGTCAGGAATTAGTTGATTTTGTAATGAATTAAGATCGCGATACAGAATCCGGCACAGGGCATTATGCATGTGCCGGTTTTTGTATTAGTAATGTTATAAGTGTTAATAAACTATTTCATATAGGAGTATAAAATAAGTATGGAAAAAACAAAAAAACAAAAGAAAATAAACTTTAAGCAGATATTGAAAAAAAATTGGGTCTGCTACTTGTTTATTCTTCCAATGTTGATATATGTTATTATTTTTAATTATATACCGATGTACGGTATTCAGCTGGCCTTTAAGGATTACCGCGTTGCTGATGGTATCTGGGGAAGTGCTTGGGTAGGATTAAAGCATTTCAAGACATTTTTTGAATCTTACCAGTTTAAGGATTTGCTTTGGAATACGTTATCATTAAGCTTGTATTCTCTTATTGCAGGTTTTCCAATGCCAATTATTTTTGCTTTGCTATTGAATTACATTACAAATGTGAAGTTGAAAAAGGTAGTGCAGATGGTTACCTACGCACCTCACTTTATTTCTACAGTAGTTTATTGCGGCATGATCCTTATTTTTTTATCAAGCGATGGGGTCATTAATCAACTATTAAAGCTTATAGGGATAGATTCAGTGGCTTTTCTTACTAATCCGTCTAATTTCCGTCATATTTATGTCTGGTCAGGGGTTCTGCAGAACATTGGTTGGGGTTCTATCATGTATATTTCAGTGTTGACCTCTGTGGATCCGACGCTGCACGAGGCTGCTACGGTGGATGGAGCTACAAGATTTCAGAGACTTTTGCATATTGATTTGCCTGCTATTGTACCAACTATGGTTATTATGCTTATTATGAGAGCCGGGGAAATTATGGATCTTGGATTTGAAAAGGCATTCCTTTTGCAGAACAATATTAATCTGGATTATTCGGAAATCATTGCAACATATGTATATAAGATTGGTATTCAGGGAGGACAGTTCAGTTATTCTTCAGCAATCGGTTTGTTTAATAATGTGATTAACATGGTGTTATTAGTGGTGGTTAATAAAATAGCAAAAAAGGTTTCTGATGTAAGTTTATGGTAAGGTTAGATAAACTTGAAAAGAGGTATCAATATGAAAAATTTGAAAAAAATGGGAAAAAATGATTTGATTTTCCTATTAATTGTACACATAAGTGTAGTTGCCATTTCTATAGTGATTCTGTATGCGCTCTGGTTTGTGGTTATTGCATCCATCAGTGATCCTAATATGGTAGCTTCTGGTGAAGTGTTGTTTTTGCCTAAAGGATTAACATTGGAAGGTTATAAATATATCTTTCGAGATAAAAGAATCTGGATAGGATATCGAAATACGATTCTTTATACTGCGGTAGGTACATCGCTGGGATTATTTATTACCATTCCTGCCGGTTATGCATTGTCCAGAAAGGATATGGCAGGAAGTGGGATTATTATGAAGATTTTACTTTTTACCAAATTTTTTTCTGGCGGTTTAATTCCTACTTATCTGGTGGTAAATGGGCTTCATCTGGTGGATACACCGTATGTTTTGATGATAATGGGTTCATTTTCAGTATTCAATCTGATTTTGTGTCGTACTTTTTTCATTAATACGCTTCCTATAGAGCTGCAGGAAGCTGCAGAGATTGATGGTTGCAATATGTTTCAGTACTTTGTAAAGATAGTGCTTCCACTTTCCAAGGCAATTATTGCTATTATGGCACTTTATTATGCAGTAGGCCATTGGAATTCATTCTTTAACGGTATGATCTATGTAACCAATATGAAACTATACCCTTTACAGGTCATTTTACGAGATATTCTCATTAGCGGGCAGTCAGTTGACCCTTCTTCTATGGACCCGGATGCATTAGAGATAATGAAACAGATTGCACGTACTATTAAGTATGGTGTTATGATTGTATCCTCTCTTCCTGTATTAATTATGTATCCTTTTGTTCAGAAGTATTTTGTTAAGGGTGTTATGATTGGTTCGGTAAAAGGCTAATATAGATGAAAGGATAATAGACAGCATGAAAAAAAATATTTTAATTATCTATACAGATCAGCTGAAGAGAGATGTACTTGGGTGTTATGGGGGAAATGAGGTAAGTACACCTAATATTGATGCGCTAAAGGAAGATGGAGTAATATTGGATAATTTTTATACTCCCAGTGCAGTGTGTACTCCATCCAGAGGCTGTTTGATGACAGGAAGGTATCCGCATAGAAATGGAGCTTATCGTAATGGTGTTCCGGTAAATAGAGAGGAACATGGATTTGCAGAAGTTTTTGAACAAGCAGGATATCACACAGGATATCTTGGAAAATGGCATTTGGCAGATCATAAGGAAAGGGGAGAAAAGCTTGGAGAATATAATTCCTTAGGATTTTGTGAATGGGAGGATAAGGTAGAGTTCGGGCATTGCAAGTCAATTTTTAGAGATAATGGTGAAGCAATTCCTTCTCCAAATATGGGAGATGATAAATCATATACCACAGATTGGCTGGCAAATGAGACTATTCGTTTCCTGAAAAGCAGGATCGGAAAGGAAGAGCCTTTTCTATTCATGGTAAGCATACCAGATCCACATCAGCCATTTGCTGTAAGACATCCTTATGACACTATGTTTGATCCTCTGAAGATGCAGGTGCCGGAAAGTTTTTATCAGAAGGAAATACCTGATTGGGCAGAGCGGGATACCTGGGGAAGGCTGCATTATTTCCCTCGTGGTATGTTTGAACGAGAGGGGCATTTCAGAAGAGCAAAGGCGCAATATTTGGGAGAAGTAAAGTGTATTGATGATAATGTGGGAAAAATTACTGCATATTTAAAGAACAGCGGACTGTGGGAAAATACAATTGTCATTTTTACAACAGACCACGGAGAGTATCTGGGGGAGCATGGGTTTATGGAAAAAAATAATCTTTATGAAAGTGTGTATCATATTCCTATGGTAATGACGCTTCCTGGCATGTCAGTAAAAAGTCAAAATTGCAAGACTTGGTTAAATGTGATTGATTTTGGCAGAACTTTAGCTGGTTTGGTAGATATTCCATATCTTTATGAAACGGATGGGTTAGATCGCTCTAGACAAATTTTGGATAATGAAACATCTTTGGAGGAACTTTATATTCATCCTAGTGATGTGCCCAGAGCAGGAATTTTGACACCAGATTATGAATTGGCATATGTGGGAATGGGCCACTGTGGGGAAAAATTTCATGAACATGTGCTATTTGACTGTAAAAAGGATCCACTTCAAGTGAACAATCTGTTTAATAATCCGGATTACAGGAAAATCCAAGAAGAATTGACGGAAAAAATCCGCGTACATCATCGAATGATGAAAACTCCTAAAAAGTTTTTACCAGAGGAGGTATGGTAAGCATATTTATTTTGGGAATGTGTAAAGGAGATAGATTACGATATGAATAAAAAACCAAATATTATTTTTATTTTGACTGATGATCAGGGTGCCTGGGCCATGCATTGTGCAGGAAATGGGGATGTTCATACGCCTAATCTGGATCGGATTGCAGCTCAGGGAATCCGCTTTAACAATTTTTTCTGTGCATCCCCTGTCTGTTCTCCAGCAAGAGCTTCGATACTCACTGGTACCATTCCATCTTGTCATGGGGTACAGGATTGGCTGTCTGGCGGAAACCTTCCAGCTGACTTAAAACAGATACAAGGACATTCAGGTTATGAAAAAGAAACAATTCCTTTTCAGTATACACAGCATTTGACAGCCTATACAGATTTGCTGAAGGAAAATGGTTATTATTGTGCTCTCAGTGGAAAATGGCATCTGGGAGATAGCCTGACACCACAGCATGGTTTTTCGGAATGGTATACTATTGGAAGAGGTGGTTGTGCATATTTTCAACCAGATATTGTGGAAAACGGAAAGTTGGAGTTCAAGGATAGCTATGTGACAGATTTGATTGGAGAAAATGCCAGAAAAACGCTGAAAATGCTTGTTGAAGGGGGAACTCCGTTCTATCTGAGTGTGCATTTCACAGCTCCGCACAGTCCATGGGATGAAAAAGATCATCCGAAAGAGTATCTGGATTTATACAGAGATTGTACTTTTGAGGCGACGCCTGATTTGCCGATTCATCCTAATCAGGTCAAGACCTGTCCTTATGGAACAGGGGAGCGGAGAAAGGAATTGCTCAGAGGATATTATGCAGCGATTACAGCAATGGATAATCAAGTCGGACTTATACTGGATTTGCTAGATGAGCTAGGTCTTCAGCAAGATACTTTGATTATGTTTACTTCGGACAACGGAATGAATCTGGGACAGCATGGAATCTGGGGCAAAGGCAACGGGACATATCCTCAGAATATGTATGATTCTTCTGTGAAAGTGCCATTTTTGGCTTCTTGGAAAGGACATATTCCAGAAAATCAGGTATGTGAAGCAATGTGTAGTCATTATGATATTTTTCCTACTTTTATGGAGTTGCTACAACTTTCCGGTAATGTAAAGCAGAAGCTGCCGGGAAGAAGTTTTGTGAAATGGTTGGAGCATCCGCAAGAAAAGGATGAGCGTAGTATTGTGATTGTGGATGAATATGGACCAGTTAGGATGGTTCGCAATCATGATTGGAAGCTAGTGCAGCGTTATCCGGAAGGACCGAATGAGTTGTATCATCTCAGTCAGGATACTGATGAAGAAGTAAATTTGTATGAAATGTCCCGATATGAAGAGCAGGCTTTGAGGATGCGCAAACAGATGGAACACATTTTTGTTGAATACGGAGATCCGGAATTAGATGGAACTAAGGAATCGGTACATGGAACCGGGCAATTTGGGCCAGTAGGAAAATTTTCTGTGAATACAACTCGGTTTGAGGGTGTACCAGACAAAGCAGATTAAAAGCAAACTGAAGTTAATATATTATATGAAAAAAGCTTTGAAAGGAGCCTTATCATGATACCTCTAAATTTTCTAATTAAACCTGCGTCAGGAGCCTGTAACATGCGGTGTAAATATTGTTTCTATGAAAATGAAGTAGTTATACGCAAGGAAGATCATTCCGTCTTTATGACATTGGATACTGCACAACTCCTGATTTATCAGGCATTTTCATGCATAGAATCTGAAAAGAGAGGTGAAAAAAATACAGTTCCTATATCGTTTGCCTTTCAAGGCGGAGAGCCTACTTTGGCCGGACTGGATTTTTTTAATAAATTTATTGAGATGGTGCAAACCTATAATGTTAGGAAATATCCTGTTCAATATACTATCCAAACAAATGGGCTATTATTAAATGAAGAATGGGCTGATTTTTTTGCAAAAAATAATTTCTTGGTTGGTATTAGTATTGACGGAGATAAGGCTCTTCATGAAAGTCTTCGACCAGATGCCGTTGGCAGATCTACATGGGACAGAGTAACTCGGAATTTGCGTCTGCTCCAGGACAAGCATGTGGAAACGAATCTGCTTTGCGTGGTGACTAGACAATGCGCAAAGCATCCTGAAAAATATTATCGTGTACTTAAAAATCTGGGTGTATCGTTTCTTCAGTTTATTCCCTGTTTGGATCCATTGGATGTGCCTCGGGGAAGTATGCAATATTCTCTTACCCCAAAGTTATACGGAAGTTTCCTCTGTGGTCTTTTTGATGAATGGTACTGGGATTGGAAATCTGGTCACTATACCAGCATCCGATTGTTTGATGATTATATTCATCTTGCAATGGGACTACCTGCCGGGACGTGTGCAACAAGCGGAAGCTGTGGGGCATATTTTGTGGTGGAAGGGGATGGAACATTGTATCCATGTGATTTTTATTGCCTGAATGAATGGAAGATCGGAAAATTAGGAGAAGCTTCTTTGGCAGAATACGCAAAATCTGAAATAGAAACACATTTTTTGGAAGAAGGTACAAAACATCCTTCTGAATGTTCTTCCTGTCGCTTTTATCCGCTCTGTTTTGGAGGCTGTAAGCGAGATTGGTATCAGGATTCTGATGGTAAAAATCATAATTATTTCTGCTCTTCTTTTTCTCAATTCTTTACTTATGCAGAACAAAGGATTCTGGAAATAGCAAGAAGGGAACGACAATTTATTTTCTAACGCCGTATTTGAAAAAATGTTGCTATAAAAGCCGGGTGGACAGGTAC
>ERZ831773.1159-NODE-1159-length-29971-cov-33.785065_pt1 | contig 29971 bp, 26 predicted proteins | sample MGYA00519696_ERZ831773 | MGnify/ENA primary metagenome ERZ831773 (study PRJEB31850, sample SAMEA3708720) | human gut metagenome | biome: human gut; feature: human-associated habitat; material: faeces | place: China | collected 2014 ...
ACGATAGCAACCTTCTGTCCAGGCTTAACATTTACACTGAAATTCTTGATGATAGTCTGATTCTCATTATATCCGAATCTTACATGCTCGAAATCAACCTCGCCCTTAATTCCTTCTGTAGAAACAGGATTCTTAACAGTCTGGTCTTCCTCTTCTTCATCAAGAAATTCAAATACTCTCTCAGAAGCTGCTGCCATAGACTGTACCTGATTGATAACCTGGGCAATCTGCTGGATTGGCTGCGTGAAATTCTTCACATACTGGATAAATGCCTGAATATCACCGATTGTTATAACATTTTTAATAGCAAGAAGACCGCCGGTTAATGCGACGCATGCGTAACCTAAGTTACCTACAAACATCATGATTGGCTGCATCATTCCTGAAAGAAACTGTGACTTCCATGCTGAACCATAGAGGACATCATTAGTCTTGTTAAATGAATCAACCATATCCTTTTCTTTATTAAATGACTTAACAATCATGTGTCCGCCATAAGTTTCCTCAATCTGTCCGTTAATATGTCCAAGATACTCCTGCTGTGTTTTGAAATACCCCTGTGACTTCTTAACAACGAAAGAAACAAGTCCCACTGATATTGGAAGTATTATAACCGCAATAAGTGTCATAAGCGGTGAAATGCTTAACATCATAACAAGAACACCAATCATAGTAGTTAAAGATGTAATGATTGTTGTAATACTCTGGTTAAGTCCCATTCCAAGTGTATCAACATCGTTAGTAATTCTTGATAACACCTCACCATATGTCCTGCTCTCGAAATACTTCATTGGCATACGGTTAATCTTCTCGCTGATTTCTTTTCTTAATCTGTAGCAGACCTTCTGTGTAATGCCTGTCATTATCCAGCCCTGTACAAAGTTAAATACTGCACTTGCGGCATACAGACAAAGCACGAATATAAGAATTGTTCCAATCTTTCCAAAGTCAATTCCGCCAGTTCCACCGATTTTCTTTACAAGACCTTCTGACAGAGCTGTAGTTGCCTTACCAAGAACCTTCGGCCCTATAACAGAAAATACTGTTGAACATACAGCCATAACTGCAACAAATATTATCGCAATCTTATAGCTTCCAATATATCTTATAAGCTTTCCTATTGATCCTTTGAAATCCTTGGCTTTCTCAACAGGTGCCATTCCTCTTCCCGGAGGTCCCATTCTTCTTTTCGGTGGCATTTTGATATTTTTATTATCTTCCATACTGACTAGGCCTCCTTTCCAAGCTCTTTAGCAGAAAGCTGTGAACTTGCAATCTGCTGATATGTCTCACATGTCTTCATAAGTTCTTCATGCGTTCCCTTGCCAACAATCTTACCATCATCCATAACAAGAATCTGATCTGCATGAAGGATTGTGCTGATTCGCTGAGCTACAATAATAACAGTGGCATCAGACACATTTGCAGCAAGCTCCTTACGAAGAATTGCGTCAGTTTTTAAATCAAGTGCTGAAAAACTGTCATCAAATATAAACACTCTTGGGTGCTTTGCTATTGCTCTGGCAATAGAAAGTCTCTGCTTCTGACCGCCTGAAACATTTGTACCGCCCTGTGCTATAGGACTGTCATACTTCTCAGCCTTATTATCAATGAACTCAGTTGCCTGTGCAATCTGTGCTGCCTTAACGACATCTTCATCGCTTGCATCAGGATTACCGAATCTTAAATTACTTGCAATAGTACCAGAGAAAAGCATTCCCTTCTGAGGCACGTAACCAAGCTCACTTCTTAAGTCATGCATAGAGATATTTCTTATATCATGACCATCAATAGTAATGCTTCCTCCTGTAACATCATACAATCTTGGAATAAGATTAACGAGCGTTGACTTTCCACAGCCCGTACTTCCTATAATTGCTGTAGTCTTACCCGGCTCTGCTTTAAATGTAATATCCTCAAGTGCGTTCGCTTTAGCACCCGGATACATGAAATTTACATGATTAAACTCAACTACACCCTTTGCAGACTCAATTGTCTCAGGATTCTCAGAGTCTTCTATTGAAGAATGTGTATTAATAACTTCATCTATACGGTCAGCTGCAACCATCGCTCTTGGAAGCATTACAGACATCATTGTAAGCATAAGGAATGACATAACTATGAGCATCGAATATGTTATAAATGCAGTCATAGAACCTACCTGCATAACTCCGGCATCAATTCTGTGTGCGGCAACCCACACGATAAGAACTGACAAACCATTCATGATAAACATCATGCTTGGCATCATGAATGTCATTGTTCTGTTAGTAAAGAGCATTGTCTTAGTAAGCTTCTTATTAGCTTCATCAAATCTTTCCTCTTCCTTCTTCTCTCTTCCAAAGGCTCTTATTACAGAAAGACCTGTAAGAATCTCTCTGGATACAAGATTGACATTATCTACCAGCTTCTGCATAAGCTTAAACTTAGGCATCGCAATTACCATAAGAAGCATTACAAATGCAATGATAACCGCAACAGCCATAACTATAACCCAGCCCATGCCGGCTCCCGTTCCAACAACCTTTATAATTCCTCCAACACCAAGAATTGGTGCATACAGAATCATTCTCAGCATAATAACCGTAACCATCTGAACCTGCTGTACATCATTAGTTGTTCTTGTGATAAGTGATGCTGTAGAGAATTTGTCCATCTCAGCATTAGAGAATCCCATGACATTAGAATACAGTTTTCCTCTCATATCTCTTGCAACGCCTGCACCAACTCTTGATGCAAGGAAGCCTATACATACAGAAGTAACCGCCATAAGAAGTGCCATGGCAACCATCTTAAGACCAGCTGCCCACAGATACTTAGTCTGGATAGAATCCATGTCCATTCCTGCCTTGGCATCCATGCTCTTTGCATAAGCAACGCCCATAGACGAAACAAGAGTCTTTCCCATGGTATCAATAGTCTTCTGGAATTCGCTTCGCATAGAAAGGATATCGTCTTTACTCATAGCCCCTGCACTATACATTGCCTTCACTATCTGTCTCATATCCACACATATAGTTTCAACCTCATTACCATCCGAATCTTCCATCATCTGTGTAAATGTAATGAGTTCCACACCCATAGATTTTCCAATGTCTTCTACCGAAACATTTGCAAGCTGTTCTTCACTTACATGCATCTGCTCTGCCATACGGCTTTTGAATGCACTTTCAGTCACTGAAGACATCTGATTATTAATTATAAGTGCGGTAAAAAGCGTGTCATCTAAATCAGTCTTATTCTTAGAACCTTTGACACTTAATTCATAGACATTATCATCTTCATTATAAGAATACGACTGTTCCCACAGCTGTGCTTCTTCCTCTGTCATAAAAAGCTTCGCAGTGTCAAATTCTTCCTTGGTAATCTTTTCTGGCACAGTATGCTCTATGCCTCCATTCTGTATACCTGTATCAATGATATCTGAAGTATACGCAGGAAGCGACAAGTCACACACTGCCTGAACAATAAGCAGTGCAAATACCAGCACTATCGACTTCCAGTATGGCAGCACATTTTTAATAATTCTGCTCATAAACACTCTCCCATCTTTATTGATAAATATTTTCAAAAAATCTGCTTTCAATAATAAATAAGCGTTTCTTATATTAACACCGATTTTCATCATAGTAAATTAATGTCAAATGTATTTTTATAAATAATTTATAAAGAATGTTTGAATAATAACAATATATATGTTATTATACGCGCGAACGTCATCCGTTTTTCGGAGATGTATCTTAACAAGCCGGAAGGGCTGCATACCTTTCCGCAAAGGAGACAATATGAATACTATCAATGCAACTCGAACTTCTGCAACGAAGTTCAACACTAAGTACATGGTGGAGCTGGCACTTATGGTTGCGGTCATACTCGTTATGTCACTGACCCCATTAGGCTACATCCGTACCCCTGGACTTTCTATCACCCTTTTAACTGTTCCTGTAGCTGTAGGTGCTATCATCTTAGGACCTGTCGGCGGTTTAATCTGTGGTCTGGCATTCGGACTTACAAGCTTTTATCAGTGCTTCGTTGGAGGCGCAATGGGAACTGTTCTTCTCGGAATTAATCCATTTGGTACATTTGTAACAACAGTAGTAACAAGAACTCTTGAAGGCTTCCTTACAGGACTTATATTCAAGGGACTTCATAGTATTAAGGGAGTTAAGAAATTTTCTTATTATATAGCAAGTCTTTGCTGTCCTTTACTTAATACTTTATTATTCATGAGTTCACTTGTTCTCTTCTTCTATAATACAGATTATGTACAGGCCTTCGTTACTGCACTCGGAGCTAAGAACCCACTTATATTCGTAGTATTATTTGTTGGTGTTCAGGGACTTATAGAAGCAGGTATCTGCTTTATTGTTGCCAGTGTGGTTTCCCGTGCATTATATGCTGCACTTAAGCTTAACCAGAATTAACCAGTCACTTTGATTGAATAAATCGGACATTAATCAACGGAGGATTAGTTTTGTTTACAGAGATTTCAGTTAATGATATTAATGATTTTAGATTAGGTCATGCTTCCAATAAGGAAGCTGGCACAGGTGTAACTGTTATATATTTTCCAGACGGAGCTACAGCAGGCTGTGACATTAGCGGTGGCGGTCCGGCATCAAGAGAAACACCTCTTACTATGCCTATGACTGCTGACAATCCGATTAATGCCATCGTGCTGTCAGGCGGTTCAGCATACGGTCTTGCCGCATCTGACGGAGTTATGACATGTCTTGAAGAACATGGTATAGGATATAACACAGGCGTTTCACTTGTTCCGCTTGTATGCCAGTCATGCATATTTGATCTTGGATATGGAAGCTCTAAAGTACGCCCGGACAGTACTATGGGATATGAGGCCTGCATTCAGGCACTTATGAAGGCCGGTGTTGTCAATACTGATGCTTCCACCGCTGCCAATTCGGATAGCAGCGAACCCATTCAGGGCTGTATCGGTGCCGGAACAGGTGCGACTGTCGGCAAGATTATGGGAATGAAGCAGGCTGAAAAGTCAGGACTTGGAATATATTCAGTGAAGACAGGCACATTTACAATGACAGCAATTGTTGTTGTAAATGCACTTGGCGATATATCAGATTATGAAACCGGTAAAAAGCTTGCCGGACTTAAGAACGCTGACAGAACCGAGTATGTAAGCTGTGAAGAAGCACTCTATCAGTTCATGGCACCTCGCGATATGTTCACAGGCAACACAACAATCGGTGCGGTTATAACCAACGCTGCATTTAACAAGGCTGAACTTAACAAGATTGCATCTATGGCAAGAAATGCGTATGCACGCTGCATTAATCCGGTCGGCACAATGGCAGACGGAGATACAATATATGCTGCAAGCACTGCAAAACGAGGCGACAGCGAAACAGTACGTGTTGATATCAACTTCGCAGGAACACTTGCTGCCCGCGTTATGTCCGCTGCAATTAAGAATGCTGTAATGAATTCTAAGATATCTGATGAAGAATTTTTAAGCATGGTAAAGTAATACATGAAATAATCCCCGATAAGCTGCTGTTCTGGCAGTCTTACCGGGGATTTTTTTATTACTTTATTTTTACATTTTAATTATTCACAAAGCTTAGAAAATGCATCTGCAACAAACTGTACCTTAGTTCCTATAATAACCTGTACAGATGTCTTTCCAGGTTTCATAACACCAGCAACACCAGCTGATTTAATAACCTTATCATTAACAAGTGTAATATCCTTTACTTCAAGTCTCAGTCTTGTAATACAATTATCTATGCTTGCAATATTCTCTTTTCCGCCACAGCCTTCAAGAATTGTCTTTGCAATTGTTGTATAATCGTCACTTGCAAGTTCAACTTTCTTTTCTGCTTCTATATCATCATCTTCTCTGCCAGGAGTCTTTAAATCCCATTTCTTAATGGCAAATAAGAATACGAAATAGAATACGAAGAATGCTGCTATACCAAGAGGAATTATCAACCATGTCTTCTGTGCTGCCGGAAGAGATGATGAGAATAACAGGTCAGTAGCACCTGCTGAGAAACTAAATCCTGCTCTGAAGCCTAATGCAACTGTAATCATTGTAAAAATACCATAAAGAAGTGCATAGATAACATAGAGTCCAGGAGCAAGGAACATGAAACCAAATTCAAATGGTTCTGTAACACCACAGATAAATGCACATAATGCTGCAGAAGCAACAAGTCCTATAGCTACTTTTTTCTTAGCTGGCTTTGCACATTTAATCATAGCTAAAGCTGCACCTGGAATACCAAACATCATACATGGGAAGAAGCCTGACATATACATTCCAAGACTCCATGAAACATCACTTGATGTTTGTCCTGCCCAGAAGTGCTGTAAATCTCCAAGTCCGATAGTATCAAACCAGAATACGTTGTTCAACGCATGATGTAATCCGGTAGGAATTAACAATCTGTTCAAGAATGCATAGATACCTGCACCAACAATATCAAGCTTTACAATTGCCTTACCAACGCTTACTAATGCGCCGAACAGTAATGGCCATACAAATAATAAAACAACAGATACAAGAATTGATACTACTCCTGAAACAATTGCTACGCATCGTTTTCCACTAAAGAAAGATAACCAGTTTGGTAATTTTGTATCTTTAAACTTGTTATAACACATAGCACCGATTATACCAGCAAGAATACCAATAAATGGATTCTCAATCTTGTTAAATGCAAGAGTTTTAGTTGCACTGTCTGCTATAGAAGGTATAATTACTGTAACAAACTTTGTAGAAAGAAGTGTTGTCATCATAAGCCACGAAGCAAGTGCCGCAATTCCTCCGGTACCATCATTTTTATCTGACATACCTACACCGACACCAATTACAAAAAGGATTGCCATGTTATCAATTAAAGCTCCACCAGCTTTTACAAGAAACAGACCAATCATATCAGCTGCGCCCTTAATATCTCCACCCTGCATAGTTTCTGGACACAGCATATAACCGATACCCATAAGGATACCACATATAGGCAGTACTGCCACAGGAAGCATTAACGCTTTTCCCAGTTTTTGAAGAAATTTCATACTTTTCTCCTCCTTTACATCATTATTAATCGGGGTAATCCCAATCACGCACATTGTGAAATCCTGAGTAATTATGATATTTTCAGGACTTCATCATCAATAGATACCTCACCCTCCTTTATTAGATTAATTTTATTATAATCGTCGGTATTGCATATAAGGACTGGTGTAATCGTATCCAATCCTGCCGACTTTATTTTTTCAAGATCAGCCTCTAAAAGTAAATCACCCTTTTTTACCTGCTGACCACCTGAAACATGTGAAATAAATGGTTCTCCCTTGAGCGTTACCGTATCTAGCCCAATATGTATCAGTAATTCCGTTCCCTGACTGGTTGTCATTGTCACAGCATGAAGAGTATCAAACACCATTGATATCTCACCATCTGCCGGAGCATATATCTTTCCTTCAGAAGGAATTACTGCAAATCCATCTCCAAGAACCTTTTCTGAAAATGTTGGATCTGAAACTTCAGTAATTGGCACCACTTTTCCTTTACATGGAGAATAAATAATATTATCCTTTGACTTTCCTTTGAAAAAACCTAGCATATTATCTCCTTTCCATCAATATATACTCTCTTAATATTCAATTCATCATCAATAAGCACGAAATCTGCTTGTTTTCCTACAGAAATACTTCCGACTTTATCATATATACCAATTTCCTTTGCCGGATTCTCTGTTGCACACATAACAGCTGTTTCTAATGAAATCCCTGCTTTTTTAACGACATATCGAAGACAATCCATTAAATTAGTTGCTGAACCGGCAATTGTTCCATCATGTAATGTTGCCAGATTACCTTTTACCACTACAGGCTGTCCTCCAAGAGTATATTCGCCATCCTCTAATCCTGTTGCTCTCATGCTGTCACTGATTAGTATTATGCGTCCCGCACCCAACATGGCAAATGTTGCCCGTATTACTGATGGATGAATATGAACTCCATCACATATCAGTTCTGCATGACATTGATATGAATCTCTTATTGCACCTATAACACCAGGCTTTCTATGATTCATAGGGGGCATTGCATTGTATAAATGTGTTGCATGAGTTGCACCATGTTGAATTGCCTCCATCGCAGTATCATAATCCGCTGCTGTATGAGCAATCGACACCACAACATTATCTTTTACTTTATCTATGAAATCCATCGCACCCGGCTCTTCTGGTGCAATATCAACAATCTTTATTAAATCATGTGCAGCTTTCTGGAGTTCACAGAAATACTCATAATTACAATGCATAATATTCTCTGCTGCCTGTGCACCCTTTTTTTGTGGACTTATAAAAGGTCCCTCCATATTAATTCCTACCAGATGGGCTCCACCATTATATGAATACTCTCCGGCATTCTTCATAACTTCAACAAGTTCTTCCTTAGCTATCGTCATGGTTGCCGGACATATACTCGTCACCCCGACAGAAGCCTCATACCGGGAAATTATATCAAGTGCCTCTTTAGTTCCATCACACATATCTGCACCCTTGCATCCATGAAAATGAATATCAACAAGTCCGGGAATCATCTTAAGTCCTGTAGCATCTACAACTTCATTGTCAACATAATCAGGGGCTTCCAGCACTTTGGTGAATGTGCCGTTATCTACAACGACATCTCCCTTAACAAATACATTATCCTGTGTATAAACATCAACATTCTTTATAATCATATCTTCACAACTTTCTATTCCCCAAGTTAATATGCTTTAATAAATCTTACTAAGAGCTGCTTCATCTGCTACCAGTGTTACATCATTATGCAGCTGCAGAACTGATGCAGGAACATATGGTGTAATATGTCCAAAAAAGGCTTCTTTCACAATCTGTGCTTTATCTTCTCCACTTGCAACAACCAGAATCTTCTTTGCCTGCATTATTGTCTTGATTCCCATTGTGTATGCCTGTCTTGGAACATCTTCTGCTGATTCAAAAAACCTCTTATTAGCTTCTATTGTAGATTCTGTTAAATCAACACAATGAACCTGTTTTTCAAATGAATCTGATGGTTCATTAAATCCTATGTGTCCATTATGACCTATTCCAAGAAGTTGTAAATCAATACCACCAAGAGACTTAATCAGTTCAGAATATCTGTTACATTCTTTTTCCGAATCCTGCTCCATTCCATTAGGAATATGAGTATTATCAACTGATATATTCACATTATCAAATAAATTCTTATGCATAAAATAATAATAACTCTGATCATTGTCCTGACTGAGTCCCTTATACTCATCAAGATTAATAGTCTTAACTGCTGAAAAATCCAAGTCACCTTTTTTATACCATTCTACTAACTGCTTATATAACCCAACTGGCGTTGAACCAGTCGCAAGTCCAAGTACACATTCCGGCTTCATAATAATCTGTGCTGATATAATATTAGCTGCCTTTCTGCTCATATCAGCATAATCTTTTGCTTTATATATTTTCATCACTTATCACTCCATTTCACATATTCTGCTACGAACACCAAGTACCATTGATGGCGATACACTAAGCTCATCTATACCCATCTTAATAAATCTCTCTGTAAGAGTAGTATCTGCTCCAAGTTCTCCACAGATTCCTACCCATTTACCATGCTTATGTGCACCCTGTACGGTCATCTCAATCATTCTGAGAACTGCCTCGTGATGCGGATTATAAAATCTGTCCAGTCTGTTATTCTGCCTGTCAATTGCAAGTGTATACTGTGTAAGGTCATTGGTACCTATACTAAAGAAATCTACAAGCTCTGCCAGTTCCTCACTTAGCATAACTGCCGCCGGTGTCTCTATCATAATTCCCTGCTCTGGAATCTCATATGGAATATTCTCATTCTCCAGTTCCTCTGCCACCTCAGCAACAATCTTCTTAATACTTACAACTTCTTCTACAGAAATAATCATTGGATACATTATAGATAAATTACCATATTTAGCAGCTCTTAATAATGCTCTCAACTGTGTTTTGAATATATCCGGCTGTTCCAGACATATTCTTATGGCTCGATAACCCAGCGCAGGATTATCCTCCTTGCCAAGACCAAGATAATCTGCTTTTTTATCTGCTCCAATATCAAGTGTACGAATAACTACTTTTTTATCAGCCATCATCTGTAATACCTGACGATATGCATTAAACTGTTCTGTTTCGTCCGGAAGTTCATCTCTTCCAAGATACAGAAACTCACTTCTGAATAATCCTATTCCTTCAGCATCATTTTCTAATACATAAGCAACATCAGATACATTTCCAATGTTCGCATAAAGGTTAATCTTTCTGCCACTCTTTGTGACTGACTCTCTTCCTTTATAATTAGCAAGCAGCTTTTTCTGTTCCTGTTCCTTCTGCTGGGCTTCCTTAGCCTGTGCTATCTGATTCTCATCCGGATTCAGGTAGAAAATTCCATTCTGACCGTCTACAATTGCATTAACTCCATTGTGTAAGGATTCTAACTCAATTGGTACACCAATTAATGCCGGAATATTCATCATTCTTGCAAGAATTGCTGTATGGGAATTAGCCGAACCATGTACAAGCACAAATGCTAAAATCTTATTCTTATCCATCTGTACAGTTTCACTCGGTGTCAAATCATCTGCCACAATAATTGATGGCTCTGTGTTTTCCCAGTCAGGCTGCTCTTCACCGCTCAAATTGCTCACCAGACGATTAGATATATCCTTTACATCCGCTGAACGTGCCCTCATGTAATCATCATCCATATTAGCAAACATGTCAGCAAAATTATCTCCTGTTATTGACACCGCATATTCTGCATTAACATTCTCATTGCATATCATATTATGAATGGCATCCTGATAATCTTCATCTTCAAGCATTATCTGATGCACTTCAAATATCTCTGCATTGACTTTACCAACCTCCTTTAATGCTTTATCATACAGCCTGACAAGCTGTTGAAGCGTCTTTTCTTTAGCTTTATCCAGACGCTTTAATTCTTCATCAACATTCTCAACATGTACACGCTTAATCAGACTTTCACTTTTCTTTAGGACATTAACTGGTCCGATAGCAGTACCCTTATATACTGATTTTCCAATATATTTCTCCATATTCTACCCTCTCAGATTCTAATAATAAACATTCCCCAGATATACAAATATTTATTATATTAACTAAAATGTACTGATTTCCATGTATTAAATTGTCGTTCGCTTTATTATGTTTACATATTGACAATTTTTTAACAATATGTCCAGCATTATTTGTCACATTTTAATAAATTATGTGTTTTTATTAATACATTTCAGATTAAAAGAAAATAAAAAGGAGAACGGTGAACTTCCTCAACATACACCGTCTCCTTCTCTTGTTTTACGATATCCACATTTTCTACACATTGAATATAATTATCAATTTTGTTTTAACATATCATATACAGTTTCAAATGTCCATTCATCTTTAGTCAATTCATACTCAGTAAAGTTATCCTCATTTTTATATACCTTTTCATTTATCTCCTTATTTGGAGTTGCAGTTAAACCGCTATAATCTTTTCTTTCATATGTTCTGTCATAGTAAGTTGATATATGATATACTTCTGCCTCAAAATATATTTCAACTACTATATCATGTACATAAGATTTTTTTATGCTCTCTTTATAATGTTGGTATACAGAATATGCTACTAACTTTGTCTTAATATCATCATTAGATTCAATTATTTCATAATAGTCGTCATCCAACAATGGTTTTAAATTATTTCCTCCCTCACTAAATAATTTATACACTGGCAAATAACCACTTAGCCGTTCATAATCATCATGTAATAAACAATCTTCTTGAATTGCCATTAATTTACTATAAGATTCATTCCATTCTTCCCTCAAATTTAACGAATCCACTTTAAGTATATCTTTCACTCCATTATATAATTCATCTTTGCCAGGTAAATTATCACCTAATAATATCCTCGTATAATTAAATAATTTTATCTTATCTGTTTGGACTTTGTTCCAACTCCTTGTAGCAACTAAAACAAGCAATGTAAAAAAAATAAGTACTATGTAAGATTTGATTGGCGTACTATCTAATTGATAGAATGTGGTCTGAATTCCTTTTCCCATTAAATCATTCATATAAACTGAAATATCCTTTTGAGAATAACGGATAAATTTATAAGTTGTATCAGATAAACTGTTATACGATTTACTTTCAATATTTTTTTGAATTTCTTCAATACTATAATTAATTAGCAATTCTTGTTTAATTAATTTATGTTGACCTTTTTTCTTTTTATAACTATTTAATTCATATTTAAATCTAAAAAAGCTAATAATCCCAATTATTAAAGGAAATATCACTAACAAAGCTCCCCATATCCATACATTGATTTCATAATTATATGTATTTTTATAGTATATGTATTTCATTAAATCCAACAGGAGTGTAATAATACACCACAAATTCAATAAAGTTATTTCTAATAATATTATTGTTCTAATACAATTGGGTTTTTTCTTCTCTTCAACATGAGCATATTTATCAAAATTTTCTTTAAACTGCTCAATTTTTTTTAAATTACTCTTATAAACATAATCAAGTATCTCTTTTCTATCAGTTTGTTGATGTACAGATGTCAGGTATCTCTCCGCAATCATTTTTTCTGAAATAACTTTAGGAAGATATTCTCCATCTTCTGTTTTAACTAATTCATATTCTTTAGACTTAGGCATGATATAACTTGAATAGGGGTTATACATTTTTCCATCTAACACAACTGTCTCCTGTAAAAACACTATTCCCGTAGTATTACCTAATGTGAAATAATCTAACTGTTCCTGCATATCATCAAAAAAATGAATGTATTTTACAAAAAACTGTGTAGTCTCATCATATTTATTAATTTTGCTAGTTATTTCTAATACTCTGTCTCTTATAGAAGTTGCCTTACCTTTAAAAATATAATTATCAATTTCATTAACAATAGACATATAATATTTGTAATAAAATGAATCTTTAATCCCATTAATAACAGCTTTATTCTCTGATAGGTCGTATATTGTCTCCAGAAATCTGATTATCGGAAAAAAGACTTTGTCCTGACTATATTTTGCCTTAGTATCCACCAGATTCAGCCCTAATCCATTCCTTATAAGAAGTGAATTTATTTCTTCTCCCTCGAAGCATTTTGTTGCATACTTTGATATATCATTTTCTGAATCCTGCTTATTCTGCCTGTAATTTACTGCTTTATCAAAGCCTGATTCATTAAGATTCTTTATAATTACATCAACAAAATCACTTAAGCAATTACAAGCTCCGTTTGTAAATTTACTGATTAGAATACCTGGTGAAAGTAACTCTGCGTAATATAATTGTGCTCTTTCCAAAGACTCTTCTGATACTCTTAATACATCATCTATTGCCTCAATATTTATTCTTCTTTTTTCATTTACCTCATAAAACACCCTTAATGCTTTGCTCGAAAAAAGTGGCTCAAATATATTATTATCTTCTTCAACTGATTTATATAAATCTTGAGCTAATTCTGCATTATCATGATATATTTTACCATTCCAGAAAAAATCTATATCCGGTGCAATATTACATACTATTTTAAATGCAGAAACAGGTCTTTCTTCTACACTCTGATTTGCTTCTCTCAAATCTAATATTTTAGAATATATTTTCTCATCATACTTTTCAAACGCATTATATAAGGTCTGCCTAAATACATCTTTTATAGTAGCATTCCAATCTCTTTGCGCATATGCGACTGCCAAATCATGAGGTGTTGTATATTCAGTATCAATAAAATAATGTTTAAATGCAGCAGTACTATTTTTTGTGTTATATATCTCTAGTGTTTTTCCATCAAGCCAATCACAGATTTCTTTATATCCTGCTCTAACATTAGGATCATATGTGATTAAAGCCTGTATTAAATTAAAGAATCTTTTATTATTCTCTACTTCCCTTGGATAAACAACATTATTATCATTTAACTTTAATACTAAGTCAGCGTTATCCTTAAATAACTTAAATCCCGGTTCATTTACATACATCTCACACAAAGAAATACCTAATGCAAAATAATCTGTTTTCCTCGCCACAATTATTCTTGATTTTCTATCTGCATTTCCTTTTACTGCAGCATAAACTGCCGCATCTGGTGCTAAATATCCCTCAGTATTCTTATCTGCCGCAACTGTAATAGAACGACTGTCGGAAAGATTTTCATTTCCTAAGGTAACAGAACCAAAATCTGATATTACAGGAATATCATTATCTTCATCCCACAAAATATTGTTAGGTTTAATATCAGAGTGAATAAATCCTGCTTCATGAATACAATTTAACGCTTCATTTAAAATTCTTATATATTTGTTCAAACGAACTTCATTGCTAGAGAAATTCAGTTTGTATTGGTTAATACTCCCCTTCTCATAAATTGGAAATATATAGAAGTACCTATTTTTATATATTCCGTAATCTACTAATCTAATAATTCCTTGTTTTGTGTTTTTTGATAGAAATTGTACTATAGCGTCAGAGTATTTGTTTTCTTCATTTAATTTATATATTTTAGCAATATACTTTTTCCCTATATCATTTTCTACCTTATATATTTCTGCCTGACCACCATAGCTAAATGATTCTGTTATTATATAATTACTATTATTACCTTTTATTCTCTCTCCTACCGATAATTCATATATATGTTCCTTTTGATATGAATTATCAGTTTTTATTGAATATTCTGTCTTTCGTAGTGTATGATTCAACTCATTTTCTGGTTTATCAATAGATAATGTTCCTGTTTGTCTGTCTATTGGCAGAGTTCCCGTCTGTCTATCCATTGGTAATGTTCCTGTTTGCCTATCTGTTGGTAACGTACCCGTTTGTCTATCTGTTGGTAATGTACCTGTTGTTCTTCCCTCCAATTTAAGCACCCCTTTCTTATAGTTTGTTGACAAGAATTAATGATATGTTATCTCCCGCTCCATTAGAGTATATTTTATCTATTATGGCATCTGCCTTTTTGCTTAATTCACCATCCATAATTAAAGCATTTTCTATTTCATCAATATTTATGTAATCTGAAACTCCATCTGAACATAGCATTAACATATCATTTCTACGAAACCTCTCTCTATGAGTAATAACATCGATTCTCTTAGAATCAAACTCATCGCAGCCAACATATCCGCTAATTATATTTTTTTCTGGATGCGAGTATATTTGATTTTCACTAATTAAGCCCATATCATATAATTGTTGTACTTTTGTCTGATCCTTTGTTAACTGTAACAATACTCCATCTCGAAATCTATATGCTCTGCTGTTTCCTAAATTATATGTAGTAATTTCATCTTCTAATAATGTAGCAATACACAATGTACTGCTAATATTGGGAAACAATTTTTTTTGATCTCTTATTGCTAATATTTCGCAATTACCTTTTTCTACACAATTTATTATTTCTTCTTTATTCCTTGCATTACATTCTGAAATACTTCTTAAAATCTCTCTGGAAGCTAACTCACTAAAAGGCTGACTTCCTACACCATCTGCTACAGCAAACACTCCTTCATCTTTATCATCATGTCCTATAAACTTTCCATTACTAATAATGTTATGTCCAATCAATATTGAATCATCACAGGTAGCATGTATCAATCCTTTGTCTACTAATGCCACATATTCTATCATAATTAAATCCTTTCTAGGCTCGCTATAATTCTAGGCATTTCTAATTCAGATTCTTCAGAATTTAAGCCAGTAATATCTTCAATAGTTATTGTCTGACCATTTTCGACTCTGTTGTCAAAAACATATGTTGATAAAGGCGTTGTAAAATACTCTTCAACTATATTCCCTACACCCCTGCCGCCTTCTTCAAGATTTGTAAGTACCTTTTTATATAATTTTTCTTTCACAGCATCATTTCCAAACTTAATGCTTATCTTTTTCATACTGTAAATTGCCTTACATATTTTATTAATTTGAGATAACAGTATTTCCTTTGCCGCATCTGGTTGTATAAAGTTAAATACTATAAGATTTTTACCTATTCTGTTTAACACCTCTGGTTTTCCTTTACTAAAGAAATAATCTTGAATTCCCTTAGTTACAACTTTATTCAACTCATTATATGACATATTCATATCGACAACTCTTTTTTTCACACCACCAACATCTTGATATATTCCCAAATTACTCGTAAATACAATTAAACACTCTGAAAAATAAACTGTATTACCCTGTCCATCTGTCATTCTTCCATCTTCAAGTATCTGCAAAAATTTATCCCATATAGTAGGTGATGCCTTTTCAACCTCATCAAATAATAGCAAGGAAAATGGATGCTCTTTTATTGTGTTAGTTAATTGTCCGCCAGCTTCATATCCTACATAACCTGGAGGTGCTCCAAATAACTTTTGAGCTGAGTGGCTTTCTGAATACTCACTCATGTCAAATCTTCTACAGGCACTTTCATCTCCAAACAATAATTCTGCTATTGCTTTAGCCAACTCCGTTTTACCCGTACCTGTTGGCCCAGCAAAAAACAGAATACCCTTAGGTTTAGATGCGGAAGAATGCTGTAATCCAGAAAAGCCCGTCTTTGCTCTCTTTATGATGGAAATACTCTTTTCAACCGCAACATCCTGACCTTTTATTCTATCCTTAATTTTATTATTTTCGAGTTTTTCTCTTTCAATATCATCCCACGGATTCTCTTTAATTCCGTACTTATATAAAGAAATCACATCACTTAGTTGCCCTGATTCTACTTCTTTTAATCTTTTAAATTCACGTATTCCCCGTAAATCCAATATCTTCATTCCATCCGTCATCTCAATAAACTGTTGAATGTTTTTTTCATTTTCTTCATCATCTATAAAATAATCGTAATAACAATCCAGATACAATTTTCTTATATGTTTATCTGGCAATGTAATCATTATATTTTTCACATATGGATTGTCCAGATAGAACCATGTTGGAATATCATTGATTTTATCAACAATCAGTATTAATATGTTTTGCCTTGTAATGCCATCATTTCCATAATTGCTTTTTGCATTCATAGATGCATACAAATAATTACTAAATACAGCTCTCTCCTGTTCACTCATATGACTTGGTTCTGTTAGAATTCTTGACGCATAATTAACACAAAAAACTGTAGGTTTTTCACTTTCTATTAACGTTGTCTTAATTATTTCACTTGCATCCAGATAATTAATAGCAATTGCATTTGCTATCTGACCATCAGTCCTCTTTTCATCTTGATTAGTCTTATATTCATTATACTGTTCTTCAAATGCATCATCAGAATATTGATTCAACATATTATCAAATACATCCATCAATTCTGCCTGTCTTTGCTTATTATAAAATCCATTAATCATATCATAATAGCAAATGCTATATCCAGATTTTTTATAATATTCATATATATATGTATTTAAATCATAAAAATCGTCGCAATCTGTTTTTTCATCATTGAACATTGGATATTCATCATATATATTTCCTTCTAAAATAAGGCAGCTTTTTATTTTTGAGAAACATTCAATCTCTCGTATCCACTTCGGTATTTTCATCTCTTCTCCTCCTTGTGTTATGTATTCCCACAGATATTAAATTGTTATTATAGTAAAAATTTTCTATTGTTCTGCCATTTTTTATATAATCCATATATTTATTTTTTAATTTAGGATTATAGATTTCCATCACCTGATTAGAAGATGCAACAAGTGGTGTATAATTATCATTATGTTCATCTACATATTCCCCATATATCACCACTGCCGCTTTTTCTATACACTTTATGACATCATCGTTATTTAATTCATGTATTTCATCTTTTGAATACCCCGTAAATACTAGAATGTCATCTGTTATTTTCAATATAAATGTAATTAAATCAAGTAACTCTTTAGCTTGACAAAATGGCTCTCCACCTGTAATTGTAATACCATCAAATTTTTCACCAATCTCGCATATTGTATCTTTTATTATTGGCATAGATATTTCACTCTTTGGATTAAAAAACTGCAATTCAGGATTCGCACAGTTAAAGCACCTTTTCTTACATCCTCTTACCCATATAACAAGTCTGTTCCCTGGTCCTAATGAATGAACCGGATATAATAATCTATCTATCTGCATATACTTACCTCAAATTTTTGGTCTGCCAAAGTAAGCACATCTCCATCAATCAATATGTTTTTATTGTTAGGAAATATCCTGTTTCCATTTATGTACGTAAAATTCTTACTGTTATTATCTATTATGCTGACTTCTTTATTAGTTACTTCTATAACAGCATGTCGTCCACTTACATAATTAAGATTCCAAAAATAATCTGTTTCAATATCTCCATAAGCTCCTATCATATATTTTCCATTTGGTATCAAAATAATTTTCCCGTCTCTTTGATTTATTAATCGTAATGCTGATATACTGCCATCATCTATATCTTCTTTATCCTCAATATTTTCCGTTAACTCCTGACTAATTTCTTGTTTTTGAACAGAGTCCACAGTCAATCTTTTAATAGCATCATTCCCACAATATGGACATTGCCGAATTTTTTCCTGTTCATTCTTTATGTCTACCTCGTGCTTACATACTGGACATATTTTAAAATATCTGATGCTACTTAATTTTTCATTTTCCGTTTTAATTGGTAATAAGGAAATATCTGCATCACATTCTATACATGTAAATCTATTCGCTGGATTTTTCTTGCCACATTTATCACATACTCTAAACTGCATAATATCGTCCTTTCTCTATAATCTTACGAATCAATGTGCATTACTTTACGACCATATTGTTCATAAAAACCTCTTGAAGTGTCTGCATTTCTTCCGAATCCAGTATTATAAGATTTCTTCTTTCGTTTACTAGGCATTTTAGATATTGATATATTCATAACCGAATCTTCTGATATCGGTGCACAATCCTCATTGATAATATGAATATTGTTTTCTTTCATTTTCTCTTTTATTTGAGGATATAATGAACATAATGCTCCCTGCTGTTCTAACTGCTCATGAATTTCTTCTTTTGTCGGCTGATCTTCACCTATTCCAACGACCTGAATCATTACTGCATCTTTGCTTACAGAAGAACAAATATTAATATCATTGTTAGAGAATACTATTCTTGTATTTTTCTTATCTTCACCTACATTGTATGATGCTACACTATCATACCCATATTCTTTCATTATGTTGCCAATTGTATCTTCAACATACATTCTGTATGCCTTATCAGATGCCTTACTTGTTAAATCATTTATTATATTTTCAAGCTTATCCTCTTTTATATTGTTAATATTTTTTTGAGGCTCTAATTCAAGATAGTCACATAAAAATTGATATTGAACTGACATCTGTTTCTTTTTAGCATCTTTTAATATTGCATCAGATAAAGAATTAGATATATTCTTTTCTAGAATGTTATAATATGTAGCCATACTTACAAGTATATTTTTTCTAGCTGAAACAGAGTATTTCTCTTCATTATCTATATTATCCAAATCCTCTAATATCATTTTTATATACTTCTCATCTTCATGAGTTAGAATATCCATTTTCTTTAGTTCTGATACTCCTTCTCTTATAGTATTTAATAACACCTGTTCTTCTGATGAAAGATTGTCATTCTTAACATCATTCTTGACATCATCATTATATGCTATAGAATCATATATCTTAGTCCGTATTGTTTTGCTTCTATTTTCTGCTGCACTTTCTTCATTATTGTATTCGTTTATTTTTTCTTTCTGTATTTTTAGTTGCTTCTCATACTCCTCCTTTTGAAGATTTTTCTTTATCAAGTCAATTTTATCTAGTATATCTCTCATTAATTCCCTTTTTACTCTTGGCAATTCTTTTATTATAGAAACAATGATATTATTTATTTCCGCACTAGAATTTTCATCTATTATTGCCTTGCTTAGTAAAAGAGAATTCAGTTTAGCCAAATAATTATTCTGTATATTTAGAAGTGAATTATGTAAATACTCTGTTTTATCCTGCTGAATAGCAGTTTTATTTATTGTCTCTGTTACATAGTTTTTAACCCATGATATTTCATTTTGGATATCAGTATTGATTGACTGAATTTGAATAGAAAAATAATTTTGTTTTCCAATAGTATTCAATCGATTATTGATTCTCTCAATGACTTTGGGATCATTTGTTATGTGCATAAGTTTTGGTCCACTCATATTTTACCCCTTTACTTTTTCCTCTTTATAGTTATGCTTTTAACAATAAAATATATCCCCATTAACACAATTATTATGCCTGCTATTCCGCTAAAAGATTGCATTACATCAGACAAAACATTATTAACTCCATCATATTGCAAATCCATAATATACATAAATACCAGAATAACAATAGATGATGATATAGAGGCTGTTATAGCCTTTCCTATATTTGATTGCTTTAATGAGTCTAATATGTAAGCGTTCACAAAGGCCTCTTGTTTTGTCCCCGTTATAGTTTTTATAATTAATAGCGGCGTAACCACTATACTTCCTCCAGTAATAATACATTCAACTACATATACTACCCATTTGAAAAATATGTTTTTCTCTATAAAATGCATTACAAATCCGTATATAAGAATTCCTATAAAAACAATAATGAACTTGCTTGTCAATATTCCTACAAATCCTGCCTTATCAAAGCTCATAATATTTGAAACCCAATTGATTAATAACACTAATGTAACTAGCTGCACAAAATCTAAAGCAAATCCCCCTGCTGAAGCATTGAGATAATTTTTTAATGTTCCATACTTAACAACTCCGTTCCAAAATGGAATATTAAGCTTGATTACTTCTGAATTTTTAGCTGAAAATATAACTATTATCATTGCATATATAACAATTGCAGTAACACAATTATTAATTATTTGCGTCCCTTTATTTTCATCGCCAGTCAAATTACACAACAATCCAAACAATATAAACAATACAAACAAACATCCAATAAGATTTCCTATCATATCACATTATCTGCTTCCTTACCTTTTTATATTTTCTATATCTAATCCAACCTATGCATAATCTATTTGTTTTCGCTCACACTAATGTAATCCATGAGCATCTGCTTTTTTTCAAATCCCAGCCACCCAAATAATCCTTTAATAAAATCCGTTTCTGGTTGTAAATTTCTTAACAATTTCATATAACTTATTATGTCATTATCAAATGATTCTAATATAAATCCATTTGCCTCATAAAATGCTGCCGCTATTAACATATTAGGAGTTTTACAATAAATTACTCTTTCATTCATTTTCCCACTTCTAATAGCAAAATATTTATTATATAATTTATTATATAATGATAAAAAAGCATTAAAACATTTATCATCTACATCAGAATTTATGGCAATTCCGATTATCGACTCTTTATATAGTATTATTTGCTCATCACTCAAGTTATTCAAAAACAACTTTGAACACACAGATAACAATTCTTCTTCTGTTGATTCTTCATCATTATATACTTCAATTGCATTCTTCCGATTTTCAAGAATCTTATCTACAACATCTAAATACTCATTTGATTTATCACTAAAATTCTGTATTTGCTGTTCTAACGGAATATCTATAACAAATGAATAGTTTAACCGCTCTCTAATCGAAAACTTTTCTTTATTTCTATCACTTATTTTCTTTATTTCGGTTAACGAAATATTATTATCTATATAATTATAAATATCTTCCATATCGCATTCATTAAAAAACAATTTTATAATTGTTCTTATCTGATCTAAATTATTACTTTGCATAACTACTCTCCTTTTACTCTGTCCTGTGGTATCAGTAACAAATATTTGAACATATATCACCAGAATGATACTTTCGTAATTTTTATTACTGAAATTGTCTCTTTTCGTTAATACTACAATCAATAAATACAATAATATGCCTATGAAAAACCGCCAACTATGTCAAAACATGATTGGCGGCTATAGTTAAAGTTGCATATTCACTTACCATGTCGCTCCATCACGATAGTAACAACAAGAATTACTACACTTGGATGGACCGTCTGCAGAATTCTCCCTGTGACTGCCCTTGACATTCAATGAAACAGCTATTACGTCAGGTCTTTTATATTCCATATTCATTCTCCTCCTTTCAGTATTATTTCTAAACTCTGCATAACAGCGTTTAAGATTTCACTCGATTGAGTTGCACATATCAACTCGTAAATGTGTCAACTTACAAATAGTATCAGACGGCATGTTATAATCCCCAGTTGACAAAAAGTTCACTACAACACATGGACTGCACATCATCAAATACTTACATTTCATACATCTATTATTTTTTGAAGTTTTCTCTTTAAGTAATGATTCATAATCATCCCATGCCGTATTAAAATCATCTAATAACATATTCCACTTCTTAAATCTACATTTATGGCACGGATTAAGATATCCTTGATAATCAACAAGAAAGTTAGAAATAGCCATATCACATAAATATAACGGAACTTCTTTTTGATTGATAAAAGAATTTGGAATTTCTGAAAGACGTTTAAATTCCTCTTTTTTCCCTGGTATTTTGCTCTCAATTTCAACTATTTTTTCAAGTGATATCATATGATTTTTAGTACACCCATTTCCATTCAATGTAGGAAACAACTCCATAGAATAAGAAAACTCTGCTCCATACCTTTCAGCTAGGGAGTAAATTGCAGGATAATCTTCCTGATTTTCTTTCATTCCAATGTATTTAATTTCAAAATGGATAGAATTTTGCGATAAAAGGTTAAGTGTATTTATCACCTTATCATACATTCCATTCTGACCAGTCACCCTAAAATAACTTTCTTCATCTTTTCCATATATACTAATGCTTATTGATGCTGGTGGGTACATGTTAAAAATTTCAATTGCTTTTGTTTCAATCAATGTCCCATTAGTCAGTAATTCGACAATAAATCCTTTTTTCTTTGCATAAATATATATTTCAAGAAAATCTAACCTAGTAAAAATTTCTCCACCAGTGAAATACAAAAACAACACTCCCGCATCAAATAATTTATCAATAATAAGCTTAATTTCCTGTGTAGAGAGCAGTTTATGCTTTTCTTGATCCTGCAAATAACAATGAACACATCGTAAATTACAAAAAGGAGTTAGTTCTATTCCTCCTACATGAGGATGTCTTTGAGGTATCCATAATTTTTCTCTGATTTGTTCGATAGAGTTAGCATTTCTAACAAATGTTTCTTCTGCAAACAATTACATCACCTCCATTAGATATCCATAAGATTGAAGAAGTTCAATGAACATTTTGCAGTCAGAATAAATAGCAGGATAAAGTTCATTATTATAATTTTTAATCAGTGACCTCAAATGCGATACAATACCATCAAGAGTACATACCCCATTAATCATCAAATATTTAATGATTACTTGACCTGTCTCATTAACAGAAAAAAGTTCTTTTAAATCGTAATACTGTTTTTCATGGATATCAATCAAGAATGAAATTCCTCCAATATCACGAAGGACAAGTCCTTCTCGTATTGAAAAGTACTTTTTTTGATATTTTGTTTTACTTTTCATATATATATTAATGCTTTCATCTCCATTAAAAAATCCACTTGAAATCTGCAATAAATCACAATGATAATTTTGCAAATCAGGTATGATTGTAAAAAGAGCTTCAACATTGTTAACATAATGTGAATACTTCTTTAATTTCAAAAGTACTTCTGAAATTTTATTTCCTCCAGGAATTTCACAAAGATAGTATTTTATCTTCACTGAACAACTATCTGAAATATCTACTCCTATACTTCTCAAGCCAGCAGATTTATTCAGAATTAAATCACACACAATTTGAAAAGTTATATCTTTTTTTATTATTGGACATTGTGCAAAATACTTAATACAATCAAAATCATATCTCATTGATTCATCCTTCGAAAAAGTTTTGAAATAGAAACGAATGCTATTATAACGCGATGATTTAGATTCTTTAGAAAAGCCACAATAATATAACGGACGATAATCATCTGTGTTTTTTATTATAGAATCCATATTTCTCAGATAATCTAATATGCTCTCTTGTTCAAGAGATAATTTATTTCCTTGCCTCAAATAATCTACCAATTTTAATTCCTGCTGTTCATCACTAATATTCACTCGTACATAACATCGATCTAATGAACTACTATTGCCAAACATTTTCTCAGATATACCATAAACATTAATACTATGAGTAAAATTGATGAAATTCATATCAAAATCAGTTAATGATGATTCAAACATTGGATGACCATCAAGATAATATATATCTTCAAAAAGAATACCTGATTTTGCTTTTATGCAAACATAATCAACATGACTCCAATCCATAATTTCAGAAATTGATGATTTATTTAACATAATTTTATCCTTTCACATTTATGTGATATATTAATAACAAAATCAATAACTGTTCTATAACCAATTGAATAAAAATGGTATTTTTAAGTTTAAGATTTTGGGGCATTATTTTTCGTAAAGTATTACACTTTACGAACCAATGAAAATATAACTCTCAGCTTGTTTATTAAAATTTTAGCATTTGCTACTGTTTTTGTCAATATATCGGCCTTTCTATCATAGGGAACTATGTGATATTTTGTAATATTAAATGACGAACTAAAGAATTCGCCGTCAAATTCATATTCATAAACAGGAGGTGATACAATGCCGCGAAAGGGCGAAAATATCTATAAACGCAAAGACGGTAGATGGGAAGGACGTTTTATAAGACAAAAAATTTCTGGGATTGCAAAATATAGCTATGTTTATGGAAAATCTTACTCGGAAGTTAAGAAGAAACTAGAACTTAAAAAGACACAATGTTATCAAAGAACTAATGTACAAAGTTTTATAGGGCAAGATATTTTATTCAAGGATATATGTATATTATGGCTTGAAGATATTAAATCCACACTAAAAGAATCTTCTTACATTCGGTATAGTAATATTATTTCAACTTATATTATACTGCTTCTAGGGGATATAGCCATCAATGACATTGATTATGCACTGTTATCTTCATATGTGTCTGAATTACTATCATCTGGAGGAACTAAAGGAGAGGGATTATCAAGTAAAACAGTTGCTGACATTTTATCGGTAATAAAAGCAATTCTAAAGTATGCATCCAGATGTAAATATGAAGTTGATTTGTCAGCAATGAATGTGTATGTAAAGCAAAAAAACACACCAGTTAAGATACTTGAGGTAGCTGATTATAAGCGATTGATAGAGTATCTTCTGGCAGAACCTAATCTTTTAAATCAAGGAATTTTAATCTGTGCATTTACTGGAATTCGTATAGGTGAGTTATGTGCTCTAACATGGGAGGATTTTTCTTTTGATAAAAAAATTATTCATGTTCATAAAACCATGCAAAGGCTTCAAATACCCAATGGAGACAGAAAAACAACTATACAAATTACTGCACCAAAGAGTCAATGTTCAGTGAGAGATATTCCAATACCAGAGTTTCTTATTCCTTATTTAAACAAATTAGAAAATAAGAATGCATACATATTATCTGGAAATTCATTCAATTATGTAGAACCACGAACTATGCAAAATCATTTTAAACGTATCCTGAAGCAGTGTAATATTGAAAATGTAAATTTTCATGTACTACGCCATTCTTTTGCTACAAGATGTATTGAACTTGGGTTTGATATTAAGAGTTTGAGTGAAATCCTTGGTCATGCGAATGTGAATATAACACTTAATAGATATGTACATCCGTCTATGGAACTAAAGAAGAAAAATATGTCTAAACTTTCTAATTTATTTACCGTCAAATAAACCGTCTTTCAAGCCTGAAAATTGTTGTAAATCAATGTTTTCAGGCTTATTTTTCGTAAAGTGTAATACTTTGCGAATATCTTTTATCTGGTGTATCTTTTTGAGATACATTTTTTTTTACTCATTTTATATATTATCGCTTTCATTCCGTTATTTTAGCATATTTAAAGGATTCATTCAATTATTTTTAACTACTGTATTGGATAGAATGTGATAAAAGGACGGTGATTAATATGTATGAAGAAATCTTCCCCTCTCGATTAGCTGAATTACGTAACCAAAAAGCTATTTCTGCTCGTGATATGAGTCTGTCCATTGGACAAAATCCCGGTTATATAAACAACATAGAAACCGGCAAAGCACTTCCTTCCATGGCATCTTTTTTTTTCATATGCGACTTCCTCGGAATCACTCCGCAAGAGTTCTTTGATATTGATAAAAAAGATCCTGAGGAGATTCGAGCCATAACTGATAATTTAAAAAAATTAGATAAAAAACAGTTACAAAACATAGCCTCAATTGTTGAAGGTCTTGTAAAATAAAAAAATCAATTGTAGAGGATGGGATGTTCAAAAATTGATATAATTATCCTGTCCTTTTTTCTTAATAAATATTGTTACTTGTTTTCTATGCTAAGAATCTATGATCTCTTCATAAAAAATGTATTTTCCCTATTCTTTAGCATTATATTTATATAATCTTCCAATATAATTTTCTTAACCCCATTTTTACTTTCTGAACCTGTTTTTATGAATATCTATTCCCTTATGTTCATATAATTATCATTTTCCCAGTTCATCACTATATTTACCAGTTTTACTTTATATAAGCGGTAATCATCTTTCTGACACTTCCACACTTTTCCTTCCTTTTTTTATATAAAAATTAATCCCCGAAAAAGCTGTACTTTCAGTCTTTTCAGGGATTAATTGTTTTTTATTTGAATGCATTATATTGAATTTTTTCGTAAGTATATTTATTAATTATCTTTTTCGCATCCGCTTCTGATATCGCATCTGAACTTGCAGCTGCCGGCTCGCTATCTTTACTGTAATAGTATGTCTGTCCCGGAATGGAATCATCTGTGAATACAGTCTCCTTTACTTTAAGTTCACCATTCTTATATTCATAGTACGTCCAGTTAGAATACGCTGCTCCACCAGAACCCTCCATTGCTACCATTCCATCTTTACACAGATAATATCTGGCTCTTTCTGAATCTGAAACAACATGCTTAGGCTTTGAATCTTTAATAGTGAATATATCATATATTACTATCTCTCCAGATTCCTTAATAGTAGAACCAAGCAGAAGCTCATCATTTCCATCTCCATCAAGGTCCTTCTTAATATAACCATAAGTTTCATAATCACTGTAATTAGCCTTTATTGCAAATAAAACATCAAGATTTGCGTAATCATCATCTGTGAACTTATTGTTCAGACCATTTGCAATTTTTTGATTAATTCATCATATGCTGAATAATCAACTGCTTTTGCGCTCTCAGACTGTTTCTGTGTTGCCTTCTCCGTCACCTGCTGCGTTGCCGTTGTCGCCTCACTTGTTGCCGTAGCTTATACATTTGTTGATTCTGCACTTCCACATCCTGCCAGTGCTACAGCCAACAATGCAATAAAAGCTCCCATAATTCTTGTTTTTTCATACCTTGATCCTTTCCAACATAAACCCACTATTTTATCAATTTTCGCAAGTTGGTAGGTCTTTTTCACATTGATAATTAGTTTATAATGCTTCTTTTCTACTCAAATACCTACTAATTCATCTAAGTTCATGCTTTTAGTATGTCTTTTTCTTGCACGTCTACAATATTAGACTGCTTTAATCAACATAAAAAGCCCACTATTTATGCATAAATCACCAATTTAGTAGGTGATTTTCTTTATTTATCTTAATTTTCCTTAGAATTCTCTCTCAATAAACCTACCATTTCATCATATATAGCAACATTAGTAGGTTTCACAGTCCTATGTATTAGTTTCATGTACCATTTAACACTAGCATTCTGCTATATTTCCCCGATGATATCACTTATTAATTGCTTCCTCCTATACCCCAGCTTCGCCACGATTCTTAAGTCTATGATTAACAACCATCGCAACCACACCAAGTAACACAATGAAAAGAGAGATAAACTGCGATGTAGAGAATATTCCGACCTCACCTCTGTAATCGTTTCTTAAGAACTCAATTGCAAATCTTCCAAGTCCGTACGTTATGCAATATAAGAATCCAATATTACCTGCTGCCATATGCTTTCCGGCAGTTTCCTTACCGTCAGCCTTGCGCTTCATAACAGCAGTATAAGAAAACTTAGCTGCTATTATCATAAGAAACGCCATATTAAGAAAATCTGCCCCCGATGATATAAGCTGTGTAGGAATCAGTTTAACTCCTGATGGTGCAAGTGAACCAGCCGGGAAAACAACTCCCCAGGCTGCATCTGTCTGTCTTCCGTAACAGCACCCTGCAAGGAAACAGCCAATTCGCCCAAAGCCCTGTGCCAGCGCTATCTCTGGCATTACCAGGTCAAAATATTCAAGGAATGATAACTTCTTAATCTTTACATATATAAGGTTGCACAGTACACCTGCAATAAGTCCGCCATATACAACGAATCCCGATGAGCCAAGCACACCTATAGGATCTTCTATAAAATCCTTAAAGCTCACTATTATATACAACAGCTTTGCTCCGAGAAATCCCGATACTCCCGCAATTATCGCAATATCAATAAGAGCCTCCTCTTTCATTCCCATTTTCTTAGCCCTGTACTCACCAACAAGCAGTGCCAGCACAAAACCTATGCCAATCATCAGTCCATAACCGTGAATTACGAACTTTCCTATATGAAATAAATCTGTCTTCATAAAATCAATCTTCCTTTCTGTCACCTGTGAACCAATCCTACATCAGTCCCAGCTTTTCCTTAGCCATCGCAAGTCTTCTGTCAAATTCTGCATAAAATGCCTTATCATCAGCACATCCGGCATATGTCGTCATATAGAACACTCTTAAGTTAAATGTATTAAGAATCTTCACATTATTCTCTGAAAGTCCCGGCAGCGCCGCCTGAAGCAGCTTCACATACTCATGCCATCTGACAATATAAGAATCATACTCCACAAGTCCCTCAATGCCAAGCCATTTTTTCAGTTTAATCTTCGATAGATTATCCTTATTACACTCGCCCTTCTGCACAATATATTTAAAATGTGTCTCATCCTCCCAGTATCTTCCAAGTGGGAACATTCTGCATATTCCCGGTCTTATCGTATGTATATTGCACAGATTATCTTCACGAAGAAAAGCACATCTTCCGTCTGATTTCTGCATTTTTAAATTAGGCATAATAATACCATCCACAACATTTAACTCAAGCTCGTTCATCGTAAGCTGTTCAAATGTTTTCCCTAATCCGGTTGTGAGCTTGTAACAGTCATATGGGTCAATCACAATCGTACTTCCCATATTCTGGCAGCATACAGTCTGACAGCCCTTACACGAGTTAGTATCAACACGCACAAGGTCATTCTCGGTATACATTCTGCCATCCGATATATCTTCTAATGAAACATTTCTTAACATTATTCAATCCTTTCAAACGTGTACAAAAGATTATAAATCTTCACGCACATATTTACTTCACATGTAACTATAGTAAAAAATATGTATCAAATCAAGAACATTTTACTCCCATTTTTCGCCATAATGTGCTAAAATACATTCTTGTATATTTATTTTAGGAAATCTGATATTGAGAAAGGATTAAGAAAAATGAAAGATAAGATTGTTACATTTGGTGAAATTATGCTTCGTCTCTCTCCTGAGAACAACGCAAGATTTACTCAGTGCAATGCATTTGAGGCTGTTTATGGAGGTGGAGAAGCCAATACTGCTGTGTCCCTTGCTAACTTTGATGTTGATGCTAATTATGTAACAAAGCTTCCAAAACATATAATCGGACAGGCTGCAATCAACTCACTCCGTCAGTACGGCGTAGGCGTAGACCATATCGTGCGTGGCGGCGACCAGATTGGTATCTACTTCCTTGAGAAG
>ERZ831773.1170-NODE-1170-length-29706-cov-35.928029_pt1 | contig 29706 bp, 18 predicted proteins | sample MGYA00519696_ERZ831773 | MGnify/ENA primary metagenome ERZ831773 (study PRJEB31850, sample SAMEA3708720) | human gut metagenome | biome: human gut; feature: human-associated habitat; material: faeces | place: China | collected 2014 ...
CAAGAACTCTCAGTTAGTTGATTCTCCTGCTATGACAGAAGAAGTTGGTAAGCTTGTTGGTGATATCAATACACAGAGATATACAGTAGTTGATAAGGTAGCCAGAGGTGAATGGTCTGTTGATGAAGGTATGAAGCAGTATACAGATACAGTTGGTTCTAAGGTTGAAGCAGCTCTTAAGTCATTAAATGAACAGTTCGCTGGTAAGTAATTAGTGATTTAAACTACTTAATATGTATTATTAGTGATACCTGTTATCACATGTGGTCGTGCCAGGAGACCTGGTCTTCTGGCACGATATTTTGCTTAATAAGCATTGTTACTATAATATTAGGAAAGAAGGGTATAAAGATGCAGTGTAAGTCTTGTGGAACAGAGCTTCCTAAGAAGGCAAAGATTTGCCCTAAGTGTGGAGCACTTAATGGTAAGCCAGCTGGTAATACCAGATATTTAGCTATTATCGGTATGGTAATCATGTTGTTAGGCGGATTGCTTCCATTTGTTCAGTCAAATGAAGAACTTATGGATGGTTATACACCTAAGGCATACTCATTTGGTTTCATGAATATCAGCGTTATATTTATGTGGTATCTTTTTATGTTGCTTATCGTTGCTGGTATTCTTTTAGTTGTTGCTAAGAAAGAAAAATTATCAATTGTAACATCAGTACTTGCTACAGTTGTTGCATTTGTATCTATGTTTGCATTCCAGTTCTCTAGTACAGATGGTAAAACTAAGACTGGTGCATTAAAGTATGTATACCATAATATATCTGATTTATTATCAAACGGATATGGTGGTAATACTTATTCAATCGGTTCAGGTGTATATGTTATCATACTTGGACTTATAGTTGCTATCATAGGTGTATTCTGGGATGTTGTTAAGTTATTCAAGAAGGATCTCGGAGTAGATAGCAAGTATTTATCTAACTCATTAAATCAGAGTATTACGCAGAAGATGTTCTACTACAGAGGATTCTATATTATGTTCCTCCCAGTATTTATCATGATAGTATTATTCTTCTACTGGCCAATGTTAGGATGTCGTTATGCGTTCACATCATATGTATTAGCTAACCCATATTATATAGGTATTTTCCACTTCCAGACTATGTTAAGATTCGATACATATTTCTGGCAGGCATTCAGAAATACACTTGTATTATCAATCGTTAAGTTAATACTTAATACAGGTGCCGCAGTTATTATCTCACTTCTTCTTAACGAGATTACTAACATGGCATTCAAGAAATCAGTACAGACAATCATCTACTTACCTCACTTCATGTCTTGGGTTGTAGTTGCTGCTGTATTTAAGATGATTCTTTCAGTTAACAGCTCAGGTGTTGTTAACGGTGCTTTAATTAACATGGGACTTATCGATAATCCTATCGATTTCCTTGGTAGTTCTAAGTACTGGACAGGCACATTCTTCATGATGAACGTATGGAAGGATACAGGATGGGGAACTATTCTTTTCCTTGCTACATTATCAGGTATCAGTCCTGACCTTTATGAAGCTGCACAGATTGATGGTGCTAACAGATTCAAGAGACTTATATATATTACTCTTCCAGCTTTAGCTAACACTATCATCACAGTATTCATTCTTAACCTTGCTAAGGTTATGAACCTTTTCGAATCAGTATTCGTTACACAGAGTGCTGGTACATACGATGTATCACAGGTATTACAGACATACGTATACAACAAGACTTTCTCAGCTTCATTCTCTGATTACGGTTATACAACAGCCGTAGGTCTGTTTAAGTCATTTGTAGGTATGATTCTCGTACTTGGTTGTAACTACGCAAGTAAAAAAGTCCGTGGACGTGGAATTGTATAGGAGGTTAGACGATGAGTGAAGAACAGTTAGTTTATAAAAAGAAAAAGAAAAAATTTAAAATCTTCCCAATAGTCAATGCAATCTTCTTTATATTGGTTTCATTGTTAATTCTTTTCCCTATGTGGAAGGTTATTGTAGATTCATTTGATGCTCATTCAGCAACAAGTTTTAGATGGTGGCCAAATGCATTCTCTGTAGGTGGTTATAATGCTATTTTATCAAGATCAGCTTTATATAGTCCATTTGTTATCTCAGTAGTAACAACATTAGTTGGTACATTCATGGGATTGTTGCTTGCTACACTTGGTGGTTACGTTCTTATTCAGTGGGATATGCCAGGAAGAAACTTCTTTGCATATATGTTATTATTCACAATGATTTTCGATGGTGGTATGGTTCCTAAGTACTTAGTTATGCAGAACTTACACTTACTTGATACATTGTGGGCAGTAATTCTACCTATGTCTATCAACGTATATAACTTAGTACTTATGAGAAACTTCTTTGAAGGTATTCCAGAATCACTTTTCGAAGCTGCTCAGATTGATGGATGCTCACCTATGGGTATATTCTTTAAGATTGTGTTACCACTTTCTAAGGCTGCCCTTGCTTCAATCGGTCTTATGTTTGCCGTAACATTCTGGAATGATTATACAAACTTCAAGATTTATATCAGAACAGATAAGTTATACAACTTCCAGATTAAACTTCGTAACATGGTTATGGATAGTAATATTCCTAACGACGATTCAGTAGATCCTAACACTATTGCTAATGCATCTACAGTTGTTGCTATCTTACCTTTCATGATCATCTATCCATTCTGCCAGAAGTACTTTGTACAGGGTGTTAATGTAGGTGCCGTTAAGGAGTAATGAGCATTGTTATATAACATATATGGTGATGTACGGAAGTTATTATATTGAATATGACTTATGTTAAAATTAAAAGGCGGAAATGGTAATACCATTTCCGTCTTTTTTGTTTTATCGGACTTTTTATATGTAGTAATAGCATAGTCAGTATGATAAAATTAGAAAATAGAAATAGAGTAAAGATAGTGAAGATAAGGTGGTGTATGATGAGAAAGTTAGTAGATGCGATTTATCTTGAGAATATAGACGAGGTCAGAACTATACTTGAAAACGAACCAGGGCTTATAGATGAAAAAGATGAGCATGGTGTGCTTATGGCACTTCTTGCAGCTAAGACAGGTAATATTGAGCTTGTTAAATATATTGTAGAATATTCAAGAGCAAGCATGAACATCCATGATGACAACAATAAAAACATGTTACACTATGCGGCTATGTCAGGTGATGTAAAAACCTGTAAGTATCTTGTAGAAAGAGTAGGTATGTCACCATTATCAGGTGATATAAATTTACTTACACCATTTGAGATTGCACATAAGAATCATTTTATTGAGCTGGAAGAATATTTTGAGCAAGTAGTAGGGCACAAGCTGTCTGATATGTATCACAATCCTATAAGGACAGGAATGTATCCAGATCCATCTATTGTCAGAGTTGGTGAAGATTATTATATGGTTAATTCATCATTTATATTCTATCCTTGTATTCCAGTATCACATTCAAAGGATCTTGTGCACTGGAAGATTATAGGATATGCGATAACTAATCCTGAATGGGCTGGGATTAATGAACTTGAAGGAGGAAGAGGATACTGGGCACCCGATATATCTTACTATAAGGGTAAGTTTTATATTACAGCTACATACAGGCTGAATGATACAGGCAATGTATATAGAAAGCAGATAGTAGTAAGCTCAGAACATCCAGAAGGACCATACAGCAAGCCGGCAGTTATAGATGAGGATGGTATAGATCCATCTATATTCAATGATGAGGATGGAAGAAGATATATGCTTCTTAACAGAGGTGCCAGAATATTCGAGCTGAACGAGGATGCAACAAAGCAGATATCAAAGGCAGAGCTTCTATATTATGGAGACAATAAAAGAGCACCAGAGGGACCACATCTTTTAAAGAAAGATGGCTGGTATTATCTGTTTGAGGCTGAGGGAGGAACTGGACCTGGACATAGAATAACTGTTTCAAGAAGCCGTGAATTAAAAGGAATATATGAGCCTTGTCCTTATAATCCTATTATGAGACAGAATAATCCAGATGAGATCATACAAAGATGTGGACATGGCAAGCCAGTACAGACACAAAACGGTCAGTGGTATATGGTTTACTTATGTGGCAGAAAAATAGGTGATGGCTACAGCATATTAGGAAGAGAAACAGCACTTGATCCTATAACATGGACTGCTGATGGATGGCCTATAGTAAACAATCTTAATGGACCAAGTGCCCTGCAAGTTAAGCCAGATCTTCCAGAAACAATCTGGGAAGCAGAAGCAGATGATGATTTTAATGAGTCATCACTTAGTAATGAATGGTGGTTCTCAAGAGTTCCTGAGATGGATGGAATAAAGCTTGCAGATTCACATGTATATGTAAAGGGAAGTGAGTACGATCTTGATTCCATGAAATCAAGAAATATACTCCTTAGAAGACAGAAGCATTTTAGGTTTGATGCTATATGTTGTATGAAGATGCCAGAACTATATCCGGGTCAGAACTGTGGAATGACCTGCTATTATGATGAGAATACTTATATTAAGTTTGCAGTATTTGCTACGCTTGATGAAGAACCAAGGCTGATGTTAAATATAGTTGAAAAAATCGGAGAAGAAGTTATAACACATGAAGGCATAATGGTTGATAACAGCAATCCTTACATATATCTTAAGTGTGAGACAAATTATCTGCGACGTGTATTTTCATATAGTTATAATGAGAAGGACTATAAAAAAGTAGCTGCACTTGACAATGTATATTATCTATGTGATGAAGGCTATAATAAGGGAAAAAGATTTACCGGAGCTATGATAGGTATGTATGCATTTGCTGGAACATATGGAAGCCAGTACACAGATACTGAAGGAAGACATGGAATTGATGAATATTATGCAGCATTTGATTATTTTAAATATATAGAAAAGTAGATTTAAAATCATATAATGTAAGTAAAATATTGGGAAATGGAGAAATAATATGATAATTAACAGAGATGCAGAATTAGAAAAAAATATGTTTTCAAAATTATCAGACATTGATAATATCATGCATAAGAAGGATACATATGCACTTGGATTAAGACTTAATGCGCTTTCTTCTCTTTGCAGGGCATTAAGAACTAAGGAAGCAGTGAGTGCGCTTACAGCTGCACTTGATAAGCTGGAAGCTGATTATTTTACAGGTGATATTAGTGTGGATGGACTTAAGAGCTTTATGCCAGGTACTGCGTTATATACAGCTTATGATTTTACAGGTGATGAAAAGTATAAGAATGCAGCAGTAAAGCTTGCAGAAGGCTTTAAGAATCTTTCAAGAAATGATAAGGGATATTTCAAGGATGAAGATGAAAAGAAGTGTCTTTGCAAGGCATACATGTATGAACCATTTTATATGGCATATGAGACAAAGGATGGCGGAAAAGAGCAGTATAACGATGTTATAGCCCAGTATAATGCAATGAATGATGAGCTTTTTGCAACAGCTAAATATTCAAAGGACACAGACAAGGCTTTAAGAAGTCTGTCAATATATGCAGCAGCACTTATTGATACTATGGAAGTCATGGATCAGATGATATATGAAATATATAGGAAGATGCAGGATTATTATAAAGCATCAGTAAAGGCAGTATTAGAAGCCGGATACGGTGTTGATGGCTTTGAAGATATGGATGATGAAACAGAGCTCATGTTTGCATATGCTGTATTAAAGGGCTGCAGAATGAAAGCTGTCCATACAGAAAAATACGAAGGAACAGTATTAGGTGTATGTGATAAGGTTATGTCTGGTGAGATATTTACAGACGAGGATGATAAGGCTGATGATAATATAGTCAGCATGGCAGCATTAGTATACAGTGAAACAGTCAGAAACAGAGAATATCAGGATTATGGCCGTGGTAAGGGAGGAGCATTATGGAGTTAGTATTGGTAACTAATACAGCAAGAAGTGCTGTTGTGGAATTAACAGAAGCAGGAAAGTATTATTCAGAAAAGGAATATGATATTTACGTAAATGGAGAGCATTTTGCACATACAGATAAGCAGATAACATCATTATATGGTTTTAAGCCGGATACAGAATATGAGATAACTGCGGTGTATGATGGAAAAGAATATGGACCAGTAGTATTTCGTACAGATTATGAGTTTGTTACTCTTAATGTAAGGGACTTTGGAGCATATGGTGATGGAAAACATGATGATACCAATGCCATACAGTGTGCTATTATGGCATCTAAGAAGAATACAAGAGTGCTTGTTCCAGAAGGTACATATAGAATATCAAGTATATTCTTAAAGGATGATCTTACACTTGAGCTTGCTAAGGGAGCTACATTATTAGCTTTCACAGATAGAGAAAAATTCGCAATTCTTCCAGGAATGATTGAGTCATATGATGAAAAGTCAGAATATAATCTTTCTTCATGGGAAGGTAATCCTGTAGATTCATTTGCAGCTATTATATGTGGACTTAATGTTAAGAATGTAACAATAACAGGAGAGGGTACTATAGATGGTGGTACAACACATGATAACTGGTGGAAGAACTGTAAGGTACGTAACATTGCGTGGAGACCTAATCTGTTCTTTATTAATCATTGTGAATATGTAACATTACAGGGAATTACAGTACAGAATTCACCATGCTGGACACTTCATCCATATTTCAGTAATCATCTTAAGTTTATAGATGTTAAGATTAAAGCACCTGCTGATTCACATAACACAGATGGTTTAGACCCTGAAAGCTGTGATGATGTACTTGTACTTGGAACATATATTTCAGTAGGTGATGATTGTATAGCTATTAAGTCAGGAAAGATATACATGGCTGAAAAGTACAATATTCCAACTACTAATATGATAGTAAGACAGTGCTGTATGAGAGATGGACATGGTGCCGTAACAGTTGGTAGTGAGATAGCCGCAGGAGTTATGGATGTTCATATTAAAGATTGTATGTTTATGAATACTGATAGAGGACTTAGGGTTAAGACAAGAAGAGGAAGAGGAAAACGTTCAATTCTTGATGATATTTCATTTGAGAATATCGATATGGATAACGTTATGACACCTTTTGTTGTTAACAGCTTCTACTTCTGTGATCCAGATGGTAAGACAGAATATGTCGGCTCAAGAAAGCCACTTCCAGTAGATGACAGAACACCATCCATAAAGAAATTCGTATTTAAGAATATCAATGCAAAGAACTGTCATGTAGCAGGAACATATATATGTGGTCTTCCAGAAAGCAAGATAGAAGAACTTGTATTTGAAAATATTAATATAACATATGCTGATAATGCAAAGTCTGGAGTTGCAGCCATGATGTTAGGTTGTGATGAGGCAAGCAGACAGGGTATGGTAGTAAGTAATATAAAAAATCTTATATTAAAAAATGTACATGTTACCGGCTGCGATGGCGAAGAAATCATCGCTGACAATGTAGATGCAATAGTAAAAGAATAAGCCGGAATGTATGAAAGCAGGTGAGAAAATTGAATCTGAAAGCACCTAAAGGAATAGATGTTGAAAGCTGGTTTATAGAATGTTACAGAAAACATCAGGGACATCCCATGCAGATATTATTAGGTCTTTATAAAGGAAATTATCATAAGTTTTTTCTTGCAGTTGTATTTTTCGTTATAAAGCACGCTCCAGTATGGGTGCTCCCAATAGTTACAGCTAATATCATAAATGATATTACAAGCGGTTCACCAGAAACATATCAGAATATACTGATTCAGGCTGTTATAATGGTGGCACTTGTAGCAATGAATGTGCCAATGAATTATATGTATACAAGATATAAATCGTTAGCAACAAGGTATGCAGAAACGGGACTTCGTAAAGCACTTGTACGTAAGCTGCAACAGCTTTCAATATCATATCATAAGGAAACACAGTCAGGACGATTGCAATCCAAGATTATGAGAGATGTTGAGGCAGTAGAAACGCTGTCAACGCAGATGTTTTTAAGTATACTTAGTATTGCCTTAAATATAGGAATAGCGCTTATGGTAACAGTAAATAAGAGTATGGTTGTATTCATATTCTTTCTTCTTACAACACCAATAGCAGCCGCCACTATGGTATTCTTTAGAAACGTCATGAAGAAAAGAAATACTGAGTTCCGTAAGGAAATGGAAGAAACTTCTGCAAGAGTTATGGAAATGGTAGAACTTATTCCTGTGACGCGTGCACATGCACTTGAAGAAGAGGAAGTGCAAAAAATGAGTGGACAGCTTTTTGCAGTTGCAGAAAAAGGATACAGACTTGATGTCATACAGGCACTGTTTGGTTCTGTTGGATGGGCGATATTTCAGGTGTTTCAGGTAATATGTCTTGGATTTACCGGTTTTCTTGCTATTAAAGGAACAGTAATGCCAGGTGATATAACACTTTATCAGAGTTATTTTGCAACTATAGTAAGCCAGGTATCATCACTTATGTCGCTGATACCTACTATAGCAAAAGGTATAGAATCAGTGAATTCTATAGGTGAGGTGCTGCTTGAAGAGGATATAGAGCATAACGAAGGAAAAGAAGTTCTTGATGATATAGAAGGAGAATTCGATTTTAAAAATGTTATGTTCAGATATAACAATATAGACAGGCCAGTATTGCATGAGCTCAATCTTCATGTTGATAAAGGTGAAACAATAGCTTTAGTTGGAGAGTCCGGAGCCGGCAAGTCTACAATATTGAATCTTGTTATTGGCTTTAACCTTGCTAATAAGGGTGAGGTGCTTGTAGATGGACATGATATGAATAAGATTGATTTAAGATCATATAGAAAACATATAGCAGTTGTTCCGCAGACATCTATACTTTTTTCAGGTACGATAAGGGATAATATAACATATGGTACAGAAAATGTGGATGATGCTACACTTGATGAAGTAGTAAAAGCTGCTAATCTTACAGATCTTATAGAATCTCTTCCAGATGGACTAGATACTATGGTTGGAGAGCATGGAGGAAAGCTGTCTGGTGGACAAAGACAGAGAATATCCATAGCAAGAGCACTTATCAGAAATCCGAAGGTTATAGTCCTGGATGAGGCAACATCTGCTCTTGACAGTATATCAGAAAAGCTTATTCAGGAAGCTCTTAACAATCTTACAAAGGATAGGACAACATTTATAGTTGCACATAGATTATCAACCATAAAAGATGCAGACAGGATAGCTGTTATAGCTGATGGTCACTGTGTTGAGTATGGCACATATGATGAGCTTATGGAACTTAAGGGTGAATTCTATCAGATGAAGAAAATACAATCATAAATTAAAAGCCGTTAACATCAAGTGTGTTAACGGCTTTTTGTAACGTATAAGCTGATTATAACTGTTAGTTGAACTATTAATTATTAGTTTAACTGTTAACTATTAGTTATTAATCCAGATTCTTAATGTAGAAATTAACTTTTCCTTAGTATCAGAATCAAGCTTAGATACTAACTGCATAATCTCGTTATCAAGTGCTGTGTTCTGGTAGTTCTTATCAACACTGCCAGCAAGATAATCAAGAGAAACACCAGTAAGTTCTGCATAGTATGAAAGCATTCTTAATGTCATAAGATTACGTCCATTTTCTACGTTACTGATATAACCAGGTGTTACATCGAGAGCCTTTGCTACATCTTCCTGTGTTAATCCCTGAGAAATTCTTAACTTTTTAACTTTTGCTCCTAAATCGCTATCCATAGTAGACCTCCATTAATAATTATAAATTGTTAGTGTTAGTTTTATATAGTATCAGATAGGGGATATACATCACTATAGCAATGTATGATATCTGATATTTTAAAATTAGATGTTACTTTATTACTTCTTGTTAGCTCTGTATCTTGCTGTAGAATCAAGAATCTTCTTACGGATTCTTAAGTGTGTTGGAGTTACTTCAAGTAACTCATCAGTATCAATATAATCAAGTGCCTGTTCAAGACTTAATATCTTAGGTGGTACAAGTCTTAATGCTTCATCAGCACTAGAAGAACGTGTGTTAGTAAGATGCTTTGTCTTACATACATTAACTTCAATATCTTCTGTTCTTGGGTTCTCACCGATGATCATACCAGCATATACCTTTTCGCCAGGTCCTATGAATAAAGTACCTCTGTCCTGTGCGTTGAAAAGACCATAAGTAACAGCTTCGCCATCCTCATAAGCAATAAGCGAACCAGTTTTTCTGTAAGATATATCACCCTTGTATTCTTCGTAGCCTTCAAAAGAAGTGTTTATAATACCATTTCCCTTAGTATCAGTAAGGAACTCGCCTCTGTAACCGATAAGACCACGAGATGGAATAGAGAACTGAAGTCTTGTATATCCTCCGTTGATAGGAGTCATACCAAGAAGCTCACCCTTTCTCTGGCTTAACTTCTGGATAACAGAACCAGTGAATTCATCTGGAACATCGATATAAGCAAGTTCCATAGGCTCAAGCTTCTTTCCTCTTTCATCTGTATGATAAAGAACTTCTGCCTTACTTACCGCGAATTCATAGCCTTCACGACGCATGTTTTCGATAAGAACTGAAAGATGAAGTTCTCCACGTCCTGATACCTTGAATGAGTTCTCTGAACCAGGATTTTCTTCTACTCTTAAACTTACATCAGTGTTAAGCTCCTTGAAAAGTCTGTCACGGATATGTCTTGATGTAACAAACTTACCTTCTTTACCAGCAAGAGGACTATCGTTTACCATAAAGTCCATAGAAAGAGTAGGTTCAGATATCTTCTGGAATGGAATAGCAACAGGGTTCTCAACAGAGCAGAGTGTATCACCAATCTTAAGATCTGCAATACCAGATACAGCAACGATGTCGCCAAAGCCAGCTTCATTAACCTCTACCTTGTTAAGTCCGTTGAATGTGTAAAGCTTAGTTACACGGACTCTCTTTCTTAAATCAGGATCGTGGTGGTTGACAATAGCGACCTCCTGATTAACCTTAATCTTACCATTCTCAATCTTACCTACACCGATACGTCCAACGAATTCGTTGTAATCAATAGTAGATATAAGCATCTGGGTATCAGCATCAGGATCACCCTCTGGTGCTGGAATGTTGTTAATAATACATTCAAATAAAGGCTGCATATCCTTTCTTTCATCGTTAATGTCAGCCATAGCGTAGCCTGACTTTGCAGATGCAAATATAAAAGGACAATCAAGCTGTTCTTCGTTGGCATCAAGATCTATGAATAATTCAAGAATCTCATCTATAACCTCAGTAGGTCTTGCTTCTGGTCTGTCAATCTTGTTAATACATACAATTACAGAAAGATTTAAATCAAGTGCCTTCTGAAGTACGAACTTAGTCTGTGGCATAACGCCTTCAAATGCATCTACTACAAGTACAACACCGTTAACCATCTTTAATACACGTTCAACCTCACCGCCAAAATCAGCATGGCCGGGAGTATCAATGATATTAATCTTAGTGTCTTTATAGTGAATAGCAGTATTCTTTGAGAGTATAGTAATACCTCTTTCACGTTCAATATCGTTAGAATCCATAACACGTTCAGCAACTTCCTGATTAGCACGGAAAGTACCACTCTGTTTAAGAAGTTCATCTACAAGAGTTGTTTTACCATGGTCAACGTGGGCAATAATAGCGATATTACGAATATCTTCGCGTTTAGTCTTCATTATAGTATCCTTTCATTAATAATCTGCAGCTATAGTGTATCTGGTGTAAGCTTTACATTATGTTTACGTAAAGAAATGTATCAGATAACAAATATAGTTACATGAATCAAATAATACATCATATCTACCAACAATATATATTATACACTAGCTGGTTATGATTAGCAACTTTTATATTCTATCACAAAGCTTATAAAATACAATAGTATAAATACTAAAAATATTGTACATTATTTGATACATAATTAACCGGACATTACTATAACACGAAATTATATATAAGTATACCGGTATACTTATATGTTTTAAAAAAAATACATAGATTTAAAAAATATCTGAAACATAAAAAAAAATAAAAATATTAATTTGCATAAAGCTGTATAAATGTAGTAATATAGCGGTGTTGGAACATAATCTATGTAATTATTAACCCACATATTTAATAATATTTAAAAAAAAATAATAATTTGTACACAACTTCTTCAAAAAAAATGTGTAATATTACAGCTGAATTAAACATATACATATGGAGAATAAAAATAAAGCACATGATTGCTTCTATATATCATATTAATCATCAGGAAGCAGTCAAAGAAGGGAGAAATACTTATGCTTGATAAGGTAATTGAAAACAACAGGGTATGCATCATAGGAGAAGTGGTATCAGAATTCACGTTCAGCCACGAAGTATTTGGAGAAGGCTTTTATATTGCCAATGTATCTGTAAACAGACTTAGTGATATGGTGGATATTATTCCACTTATGATAAGTGAAAGACTTATAGATGTCACTAAAGACTACAGAGGAAGAAAAATAGAAGTGTCAGGTCAGTTCAGATCTTATAACCGCCATGAGGGTGTTAAGAATAAGCTTGTACTTTCTATTTTCGTAAGAGAGTTAAGATTTATAGAAGATGACGAAGTTCCAGAAGAACAGTCAAAATCAAATCAGATATTTCTTGATGGTTATGTATGTAAACCACCTATATATAGAAAGACACCGCTTGGAAGAGAAATCGCTGATATTCTTGTCGCAGTAAACAGACCATATGGAAAGTCTGATTACATACCATGTATTGCATGGGGAAGAAATGCAAGATTTGCAGGTGGTCTTGAAGTAGGAAGCCATCTTCAGATATGTGGAAGAGTACAGTCAAGAGAATATACAAAGAAAATAGGTGAAGAAGAGGTTGAAAAGAGAGTAGCCTATGAAGTGTCTGTAAGCAAGATAGATCTTGTTGAGGATGAAGAATAGATTATGGTTTTGTATGACTATGTACAAAGCATATATAAATAAGAAATAAAAAGTCAGAATGGTTGACAATGATATATACAAGTGTTATATTCATGTTAACTTTTTAATTCTACGAAGTAGAGGTCGCACGATTCAATAGTAACTGTACTGATGTCCCCAAGCATATGATGTGCAGCGAAAGGGGAGAGTGCCGAAGCAGATTATGTGGGAAGTTATCTGCTGGGCGTAAGATTAATAATCTTATGACTGTCATTATAGACATGTTTATGTCATATGATGGAGGGCTACGCAAGGATTTCTGATTTTTTGAATGGATTCTTTTAAGCCGGTCTGTCATGGAACCGGCTTTTTTTAATGCTGATGAATGAAAATAAACTTTTATTCATTATATCTGGCTTTGGGTGCTACCGGAATAGAATTGAAATAATATAATAATACAACGGATAAACGTTGGAATGGAGGATTTATGTCAATATTTACAGGTGCAGGTGTTGCTATTGTCACACCTATGAAAGCTAATGGAGAGATTAACTATGATAAGCTTGCAGAGCTTCTTGATTTTCAGATTAACAATTCAACAGATGCAATAGTTATCTGCGGAACAACTGGTGAATCTGCAACAATGACAGAAAAAGAGCATGTTGAAGCTATAAGGTTTACAGCAGATTATGTTAAGAAGAGAGTTCCAGTTGTAGCAGGAACAGGCTCTAACTGTACACAGACAGCAGTAGAACTGTCAAAGGAGGCACAGGCAGCTGGTGTTGATGCCTGCCTTGTAGTTACACCATATTATAACAAGGCATCACAGAAGGGCCTTATAGAACACTATACAACAATAGCCAAATCAATCGATCTTCCTATTATCATGTATAACGTTCCAAGCAGAACAGGATGTAATATACTTCCAGAAACAGCAGTTAAGCTTGCAAAGGAAGTTGATAATATAGTAGCTATAAAAGCAGCAACAGGTAACCTTTCACAGGAATCTAAGACAATGATGTTAGCAGAAGGCTGTCTTGATATGTATTCAGGTGAAGACGGACTTATCGTACCTCTTATGTCTATCGGTGCTAAGGGTGTTATATCTGTATTATCAAATGTTGCACCAAAGCAGACACATGACATATGTGCAGAATTCTTTGCTGGAAATGTTGAGAAGAGCCGTCAGTTACAGTTTGAGGCGCTTGAGCTTGTAGACGCTTTATTCTGTGAGGTTAACCCTATTCCAGTTAAGACAGCTCTTAATCTTATGGGTATGGAAGTAGGACCACTCAGAATGCCTCTTTGCGAAATGGAAGAAGCTAATCTTAATAAGTTAAAGACAGCACTTAAGAATTATGGACTTATAAAGTAATGTAAGAAGCTATAATTTGGCAGATAAAAGAAATGTACGAACACAAACATTGAAATAATAAAGAAAATAATGTATGGAGGCTATGATAATGACAAGAATTATTATGCATGGCTGTAATGGACATATGGGAAGAGTTATTACAGACCTTGTAAGCAAAGATGATGAATGTAAGATAGTAGCAGGAATTGATCCATTCGACGATGGACATAATGATTATCCAGTATTTGCATCAGTTAAGGACTGCGATGTAGAAGCAGACGTCATAATTGACTTTGCATCAGCAAAGGCAGAAGATGCACTTCTTGATTATTGTGAGGAAAAGCAGATTCCGGTTGTAGTATGTACAACAGGTCTTACAGATGAGCAGATTGAACATGTAAGAAAGACAGCCTGCAAAGTAGCAGTTCTTAAGTCTGCTAATATGTCACTTGGCATTAATATGCTTATGAAGCTTTTACAGGATGCAACTAAGATTCTTGCACCAGCAGGATTTGATGTGGAGATAGTTGAAAAGCATCATAATAAAAAGGTTGATGCACCAAGTGGTACAGCACTTGCACTTGCTGATTCCATAAAGGAAGTGCTTGGTGATGACTACTATTACAAGTATGACAGAAGCCAGGAAAGAGCAGCAAGAGATCCTAAGGAAATAGGTATCAGTGCAGTCCGTGGAGGTACTATTGTAGGTGTTCATGATGTTATCTTTGCAGGGGAAGATGAAGTTATAGAATTCACTCATACAGCATATTCTAAGTCAGTATTCGCTAAGGGTGCGATAGAAGCAGCTAAGTTCCTTGCAGGTAAGAGTGCAGGAATGTATGATATGTCTGATGTTATAGCAGCAAGATAGCATATAAACAATATCAAATAATCAGGTATTGAATTATAAAATTTGCAATAAATAAGTGCCTATTATATTTTAATTATATGATAGACACTTATTTTGCTATGCTCATATTAAATTATTAAGATTTAACGTATAGTATTTAATCTCCTCAGCAACAGTGAACCCCTCTGACTTATAAAGATTAACCGCAGGTATATTAGTGCCTGAAACATGAAGAATAAGAGGAAGTTTATGATAATTGCTTTTATTTTTCCAATCTTTTATGAATTCTGATAATAAATGTCTGGCATAACCGCATTTTCTCATATCAGGAGCAGTCCATACATCATGTATACATATGTGTGTATCGAAGATGTCAAATGCAACTGATGATATAAGCTCGTCAGTTGCGTTTGATACAAGCTGATATTCGTCATCATATTTTAACAGTTCCAAGGTATCAGGAAGAGAGGAAAGAGCAGCGGGTTCTGTATATTCCTGTGTGTTGTGCAAAGACATAAGATAATCACTATAGGCATATTTTATATTAATAGTGCTAGTATTGGTATTATAAATGAAATCTCCTTTTATAGCTGCGACATATCTTATTTTATTACAATTATTATGACTATCAGATATAGAACTGATTGTATTAATAGTATTAATAAGTGCCTGAAATAATCTTATAAAAATATGCTGGCGTCTGTATTCAGGAGCAACCATTGCAGTGATTTCTATAGTTATATTATCTGGTATATTGCCTGTTGTATTATTTAGCTCAGGTTTTAAACAGGAAATAAAGCCGACAAGAGAGTGGGAATCACTTGAAAAAGCGGCAAGCTGTATTAAATCATCTGCTGTATATTCGTCAAAATATGGTTCGTAGCCGCATAGTCTGGAAAGTTTTAATACATCATCATATGAGAATACATTTTCTATACTGATATTGGAATTAGCGCTGTTGTAAGCATTGGTGTTATTGCTGACATCAGAATAGTTATTGTGTTTAAGTCTGCAGGCTTTATGATTTACTGACATTGTTTGATCCCCTTGGCTGGCGTTAGTGTTTATTATTTTTACATCATTTAGATGACAATAATTCGTCAATATGATGTAAATTTTATTTAAAAAATATTGTAGCAAATTAAAAGATAATGTACAATAATAGATAATATTTGTTTTATATTACAAGCAGATACGAATAAACAGCTATGTTTCACAGCATATTAAGTGGAATGTGAATAATAGAAAGGGCAATTTATGAGTAAAGTAGCAATATTAACAGACAGTAATAGTGGTATTACACAGGCACAGTCTAAGGAAATGGGTGTAACAGTTATACCTATGCCTTTTTTTATTGATGGTGTGGAATACCTTGAGGATATTAATCTTACACAGGAAGAATTCTATGAAAAGTTGAAAAATGATGCAGACATATCTACATCACAGCCATCTATAGGAACATTGCAGGAATATTTTGATGAATTGTTAAAGGATAATGACGAGGTTGTATTTATACCGATGTCAAGTGGACTTAGCGGTACATGTCAGACAGCAACTATGGTAGCTGGTGATTATGATGGCAAAGTACATGTTGTCAATAACCAGCGTATATCAGTAACTATGCGCCAGTCAGTTATTGATGCAAAGGCTTTGGCAGATAAAGGAATGAATGCCGGAGAGATTAAGAACATACTTGAGGAACACAAGATGGATTCAAGCATATATATTACTCTTGAGACACTTAAGTATCTTAAAAAGGGTGGAAGGATAACACCTGCAGCTGCGGCAATCGGAACTATGTTAAAGCTTAATCCTGTATTACAGATTCAGGGAGAGAAGCTTGATGCTTTTGCTAAGGCAAGAGGTAAGGCTTCTGCTAAGAAGATTATGCTTAAAGCTATGAAGGATGACTGTGAGAACAGATTTAAAGATTATGCAACTGAAGGGAAGCTTCATATGGAAGTTGCATATACTGGTAATGAAGAAGAAGCTAAGGAATGGGCTGAGGCTGTAAAAGAAGCATTTCCAGAATATGATTTTCATATGGATCCGCTCTCGTTAAGTGTTGCCTGCCATATTGGATATGGTTCATTGGCAATAGCAGTGTCAGCTTATGTACCGGAGGCAGAATAATGGCAGCACCTTTAAGAAGTGAGATTGATAATGAGTTCAAATGGGCAGTTAATGACATCTACTCATCAGATAATGTGTGGGAGGAAGATTACCAGAAGCTTATTAAACAGGCGGGCGAGCCCTGTGAATATCAGTCTGTTTTAACTGAGTCGGCTGATAATCTTTATAATGTATTAAGGGAATTAAATGATACAGATTATCTTGTTGAGAGATTATATGTATATGCTTTTATGAGATATTATGAGGATACAGCTAATTCAATGTATCAGGATATGTCAGGCAGGGCGCAGGCGGCAGCAGCTAAATGTGCAGAAAAGTACGCATTTGTTGAGCCTGCAATATTAAGTATGGATGAAAATGTTCTCTATGAATATTTAAAAGATGACAGACTCAAGCTGTATAAGCATATGATTGATGATATGTTAAGCCAGAAAGAACATTCGTTATCTGAGAAGGAAGAAGTTCTTCTTGCAAAGGCATCGCAGGTAATGTCTGTTCCTAATGAGATATTCTCTAAGTTTAACAATGCAGATGTCCATTTTGGCAGTATAATTGATGAATCTGGGAATAAGGTTGGGCTGACTAACGCAACATATGTAAAATATATGCAGAGCCAGCAAAGAAGTGTAAGAAAAGAGGCCTTTGAGTGTCTTTATAAGGAATATGAGCAGCATATCAATACGCTTGCAGCCTGCTTTTATGGCAACGTAAAACAGGCAGTATTTAGGGCAGAAGCTAGAAAATATGAATCAACATTACATATGTATCTGTCTGATTCATTTATTCCTGTAGATGTATACAAGAATCTTATTAATACTGTAGATGACAATCTTAATCTTATGCACAGATATGTTGATATAAGAAAGAAAGCTTTAGGAGTTGATGAGCTTCATTTTTATGATATATATGCTCCGATGGTAGCGGACTATGAGTGGAAGGTTACCTATGATGAAGCCAGACAGATGGTTCTTGAAGCTTTAGCACCTATGGGTGAAGAGTATGTTGCTAAGGTTAAAGAAGGCTTTGAAACAGGCTGGGTTGATGTATATGAGAATAAAGGAAAGCGAACAGGAGCATTCTCGTGGGGTGCATATGGAACACACCCTTATGTATTCCTTAATTTTTCTGGAACATTAGATGATGTATTTACGATTATCCACGAGATGGGTCACGCAATGCATACATACTATTCTAATTCTAACCAGCCATATATATATGCGGGTTACAAGATATTCGTTGCAGAGGTTGCCTCTACATGTAATGAAGCACTTCTTATGAATTATCTGTTGGAAAGCTGTAAGAATGACAAAGATGATAAGAGAAGAAAATATCTTCTTAACCATTATTTTGAGCAGTTTAAGGGTACTTTGTTCAGACAGACAATGTTTGCTGAATTCGAGATGACAGCCCATAAAATGGTCGAAGAAGGCAATGTCCTTACTGCTGACAATCTGTGTGATGTATACAGAAAGCTTAATGAAAAGTATTTTGGAAGTGAGTGTGTTATTGATGATGAGATAGCATACGAGTGGGCAAGAATACCACATTTTTATACTCCATTTTATGTATACCAGTATGCAACAGGATATTCTGCTGCTATTGCGATAGCTGCTGGAATATTAAAGGGCGATAAAAACATTAAGGAAGGATATAGGAAATTCCTTTCAGGTGGCTGCAGCATGCATCCTATAGAGCTTCTTAAGCTGTGCGGAATAGATATGGAAAAACCGGATGTTGTTCAGTCAGCGCTTGATGTGTTTAAAGAACTGCTTACAGAATGGGGTTAAGTTATTAACACATTTTGTTCTATAACCCTGATCTGCAATTTGTTCTATAATCCTAAGAATAGTAAATAGTAAATAGTAAAAGAACCCTGCGGTATAGCAGGGTTCTTTTTTAGAGGTGTAAAATATGATAAACAAAAAATTTAAGTAGTTGTCTGTTAAATAAGGCTCTTATAAAGCTCTGTTATCTCTTCAACGCTTGTTTCTCTTGGGTTACCAGGTCTGCATGCATCATCATAAGCTGACTGTGCAAGGAATGGAATATCCTCTTCTTTAACAATATCTTTAAGATCAGCAGGAATACCAACATCCTGTGACAGCTTCTTAACAGCATCTACAGCAGCTTTTCTGTATTCTTCCTGTGTCATATCATCTGTACCTTTAACACCCATAGCTTTCGCAATATCACGATATTTCTCACCAGTTGCTGGAGCGTTGTATTCCATAACTGTTGGAAGGATAATAGCGTTAGCAACACCGTGTGGTGTATCATAGAGAGCACCAAGTGGGTGAGCCATGGAATGAACAATACCAAGACCTACGTTAGAGAATCCCATACCTGCTATATACTGTCCAAGTGCCATGCCTTCTCTTCCCTCAGGTGTGTTTTCAACAGCACCTCTAAGGCTCTTAGAAATGATTTCAATAGCTTTAAGATGGAACATATCGGATAATTCCCATGCACCAGCTGTGATGTATCCTTCGATAGCATGTGTGAGGGCATCCATACCTGTAGCGGCTGTAAGTCCCTTAGGCATACTTGACATCATGTCAGGATCAACTACTGCAACAACAGGAATGTCATGTGGGTCAACACATACCATCTTACGATTCTTGCTTGTATCTGTGATAACGTAGTTGATAGTAACCTCTGCGGCTGTACCAGCAGTAGTAGGAACAGCAATGATAGGTACTGCAGGCTTCTTAGTAGGAGCAACACCTTCAAGACTTACAACATCTGCAAACTCAGGGTTGTTGATGATGATGCCGATAGCCTTGGCTGTATCCATAGAAGAACCACCACCGATAGCGATAAGATAATCAGTACCGGCATCCTTGAATGCCTGAACTCCAGTCTTTACATTCTCTACTGTTGGATTAGGCTTGATATCTGAATATACTTCATAAGCTAAGTTGTTTTCATCAAGTACATCAAGAACTTTTTTGGTTACACCAAACTTGATAAGGTCTGGATCTGAGCAGACAAAAGCTTTCTTAAATCCCCTTGCAACAGCTTCTGTAGCTATTTCCTTAATAGCCCCCTTTCCATGATAAGATGTACCATTAAGAATAAATCTCTGTGCCATAATAAATATTTACCTCCATTCACGTTTTAATTCATAGTTACATTTTAACACTTTGTCAGAAATATACAAGTAAAAATATCAAAAAATGCAAAATTGTGTCTAAATTTATAAAAAACATTATATATATGTATACAATCGAGCACATAAAACGAAAAAAATGATTATTCATGTCGAAAAAATTGTAATTCATGCATATTGTTCCACAGACGTGGATTAATTATGTATTATAAGCATAGTATCAGGGAACTGTTATCCAAAGATAAGTATAAGAGTGAGATATATTTTCAGGGAATATATTTTTATTCTTTTATTGTAATCTTTATAGATGATGGTTAAAGCGGGAATTAAATAAATACATATAATTTACCAATATATAAGGAGGCGTTAATATGAAAAGGTTTTTGAGTGTACTTTTGTGTACGGCAATGCTGATTACAGCAGTACCGGGGATGTATTATGCACAGGGGTTTGGCAGTCAGACTGTATATGCACAGGAAAAAAGCGACAGTGATATACAGGAAATCGATTACCAGCTTAATGGAGGCCACTATGTAAGTGGATATGAGGCTCCTGTGAATTATCCGGTTCAGGAACTTCCTGATAAAGATAAAATAATTAATCAGGGATATGAGTTTGGAGGCTGGTATGATAATGCACAGTTTGAGGGAGAGCCTGTTACTAAGATTAATCAGGGTGATTATACAGGTGTAGTTGTGCTTTATGCCAGATGGATAGAAAGATATTATTATATTGATATACCTCAGAATGTAGATACAGCTGGTAAGGAAACTGGTGAAATACAGGTTTTTGGACATGCAGGAGGTTTATATGAAAAGGATAAGGTGAGTGTTTCAGTATCATCAGAAAATAAGTGGAAGCTTATTAGTAAAAATACTTCATATACTGATATTATGCTGGATTATGGTCTTTATCCTGATGGAAACAACGAAGCACTTGTGGATAATTCTATCGTATCAGAGCTTTCTAAAACAAAGCTTGATAACACAAGTAAGTACTTTGTAAGATTAACAGAGGCACCGGAGTATGCTGGTACATATTCAGACAGTCTTACATTTGATATATCCTTTGAAACAACTAATTATAATATAAAGTATGTTACAAACGGAGGAACTCTTTATTCAAAGAATAAGGATGAACAGCAGGGCAGCGTAGAACTGACGGAAGAGACCTTTGAAGCTGGTACTAAGCTTTCGCAGCTTCCATCACCTGGAAAGGAAGGTGCAGTATTTCTTGGCTGGTGTTATGATTCGACATGTACAGATTATGTAAGCTCAGAGGACAGGCTGTTAAGCGATGTAGTGTTGTATGCAGCATGGACTGACACACAGGAGTTAAGGACTGTAAGCCTTGAATCATTTGCAAGAAGCTATGATGTTGATGCAGATAGTTTTTCAATAACTGTAACTGATAAGACAGGCAGTCTTACACAGGATGATGTAAGAAGCCTTATAACAATAAAGAATACAAGTGACCTGTCTGATGAGACATCAGCAGTTGTGTCTGCAAAGGCTGTTTTAGATGGAGAATATACATTTTCAGTAGAAAGCAATACAGGCTGGCAGCAGGGCAGTTCATATCGTCTTGAGCTTAATGATGACAGATTATATTTTACAGGTTATGATACAACTATAAGAGAGTACGATTTTACTGTTTATAAGCCAGAGGTGAAAAATGCCGGGCTGAATAAGGATATAAAGTATATAAGTTCAGGCAGTCTTAGCAATCTTATGGTTGATGGCAAGTCAGTAGATAATATATCTGTTTCTGCCATGACAGTTGGTGTTGATGGAACTATAACAGATTCAACAAAGGTTACCGGAAGCTTTACATATGTACAGGGTACATTAAGCTTAGGAGATAAGATAGTTGTATATGAAGGAAATGTTATTCCTTCACTTGATACAACATCAGTTTCAGATGATGATGTGTCATTTTTTGAGATAATTGCGGTAGATGGAAGCAGTTATTCATACAGGGGACTTGCAGCTAAGGAAATACTTTTCGTTCCTGATGTACTTCCTGTTAATATGATAGATGATAAAGACAATGATGCTGATAACAATAGTGTCACGATAGCACAGGACAAGCTGTCTTATAATAATGATACTAACAGTACAGATGATAATCCGTCACTAGGTGAAAATACAACTATAGATAATGGGGATTATCTGGCTTTATATAGTGATACAGAGGATAATATCCAGTATGCAGTTATAACAGAGGTTTCTAAAACAGATACAGATTATATAATTGTATACAATATGGTTACCTGGGAAGAAGTACAGGCAGCTATGGATATATATCAGACAGATAACATCAAAGGTGATGATATATTAAAGAACCAGGATGTTAACGAGATTGAAAGAAGTGTTGAACAGCAGGCAGCAGATAGTGGGTTTGCACAGAGTGTTGCCAATGAAGTCGCAAAGGCTGTTGTTATGACAGATTCTTACCAGGAGCTGAAAGAATACTTATCAGACAGACTTTCAGCTGATATAAGTGTCAGTGCAGTCAATGATGAAGAAGATGATTATGCTATGCAGTCAGTTGACGATGGTATAGCAGCATATGCAGATGATAATAAACCATCTGTAAGCATCGATCATATAAAAGCAGATCTTTCAACAAAGCTTAAGCACTTTGATAATATAAGTGGATTAAGGCTTGCACTTGATATTGGTGTAGAGATTGAGTTCTCTAATATGAAGGTAGTTGTTTCTGCTGCGTTTGAGCAGGAAGTAAAGATGAATATCAATGTAAGCGGTAAAGCTGTATGGAAAAAGTGGAAGGATATAATACCTTATATAGACGATTACAGAGTTGCAGTTTCGTTGGATCTTTATGATTATACAGGCATTAATTTTAATGTTGATGTAAAAACAGCAGAAGGCGATGACGAAGAAGATGAAGATTCAACAAAGCTTGATATAGTAGTCAATAAAATAGCAGAAGAATTAAAGAATATGATGGAGCTTGGAACTACATATATTTCTGAGAATTCTGATATATCAACAAGGCTGGAAGATATAAATGACTTAAAGAAAGATGATAATGAAGATGATTCAGAGGATGACAAGGAAATATCAGTGGCAAAAAGTCTTGCCGAGAGATATTCTGATATGCTTGAAAATGAATCTGACTGGGTGGATTTATACACGAAGTCGCTCACATCATCACATGTAAGGGTTATAGGGATCATAGATGTGGCTTTTGATGTTGAATTCGTAGTATCGGCTAATGTTAATATATCCATGGGAATGACATACTGGTATCAGAATGGTAAAAGGTATGTATACAGCATAATGGTATTCAGTAAAAATGTTACAAGTGATACTATAGATTTAAGTGAAGAAAAGTATGAGCTCTCTGTATATGCTATAGGAACTATAGGCATAAGAGCTGGTATACGTCTGAGTGTCAGTGTTGGTCTTATATCAACGAAGCTTGCCAGTGTAGGATTTTCGGCAGAGGTTGGTGGATACGCACAGATATGGGGATATCTATACTATCAGCTTAAGTATGCGGCATCAGAGGGAAGAAACAGCAGCTCTATGGGAGCGATATATATGGAAGTAGGCGTATATATGCAGGTTGATTTCCTCGCACAGGCTTTGGCAGGAACATTCAGTTATAATCCGACACTTTTTGAGAAACAGTGGCCTTTATACAGTGTAGGTATTGTTGAAAATGTATGTGATTTCACACATGACCAGGAAGAGTATAAGGATATAAAACTTAAGCGTGATATCAAGGCAGTGCGTATACCGGAAACATATTTTAGTATGCAGTATCTGGATATGAAGGAAGGTCTTGAGGATGGTGAGTATTCCAACAAGATATTTGCTGATGACAGCAGATACTATGCTATTACAATGACTAATCCTGCATTTACATATGACCCATTAACCAATGTCATAACTGTTGACCCAGGTGATAAACCAGAGCAGGACGGAGAGATGATAATAACATGGAAGAGCCAGAAGGGTTCCTTCAATACTAAACCTATTACAAGAAGAATCTCTCTTCACTGGGATAACTTAAGAGATGGATATTATATAGCATTCCAGACTAATGGAGGCTCTATAGTAGATACAGTAGTGGCTAAGTATGGAAAAGAAGTAGCTAAACCTGAGGATCCGGTTAAGACTGGTTACACATTTGCAGGCTGGTATGAGGATGAAGCTCTTACTAAGAAGTATGAAATACCAGATACTATGCCTAATGAGGATAGAATAGTATATGCTAAGTGGGAAGCAGCAGATATGACATATAGTGTTGCTGACTATGTAGAAGGCACAGATGGCGTATATAGTATGGCATCTATACGTACAGAAACTGCAAAGACTGATGATACGGTAACAGTACAGCCTTCAGAAAGAAGCGGATTTATTACACCACCTGTATTATCATATGTAGTACAGGCTGATGGAAGCACAAGATTTAACTACTATTATGCAAGAAACAAGTATAATGTTAAGTTTGTATCAGAAGGAGAGACAGTTTCTGAGGGCAGCTACACATATGGAACACAGATGCCGACACCTTCCGTATACAGACCAGGATATGAGTTTGCAGGATGGGAACCAGAAGTGAGTTATACAGTTCCTGCAAGAGATGTGACTTATACAGCTATATGGAAAGAGTCAGATGATGTTGTGTATACAACAAAGTATTATCTTGAAGATGAGAATGGCGGCTATGTGATAGATAAGGCTGGCATATCAAAGGGAACAACAGGACAGAATGTTACAGCTGCAGCTGCGGATTATGATGAAGGCAGTTATATCGTAAAAGATATACCTTCTGGTATAGTAAAGGCGGATGGCAGTCTTGTTCTTAAAGTATACTATGACAGAAGTACATATGATATTACATATGATACAACAGGCGGCAAGCTTGAGAATAACAAGCAGTCAGTTAAGTGGGGAACAAAGGTTATTACACAGGTTCCTGTAAGAGATGGTTATGCATTTGCTGGCTGGTATACGGATAAGGAGTGTACAAACAGCTTTAATGGTGTTATGCCTAAAGAGAATATAACGCTTTATGCAAAGTGGGATATGTCAAAGGTTAATTATACTGTTGAACATTATATGGAAAAAACAGATGGAAGTGGATATGAGCTTACAGACAGACAGGTTTATACAACTGATGTAGAAAGTACAGTCACTCCTGATGTGAAAAATGTTAAGGGCTTTACATCTCCACAAAAACAGTCTGTAAAGGTTACAGACAGTACAAAGATTATTAAGTACTACTATAAGAGAAATATACATAAGCTTACACTAAAGTATAACAATGGAGAAAATGATGGAGTTTATGAGTACAGATATGGTACTAAGTTATCTGTAGGACAGCCGGTAAGAAAAGGTTATATATTTACAGGCTGGGATAAAGATATAGCAGAAACTATGCCGGATGAAGATATAACATATACTGCAGGCTGGAATATAGCAAAGTTTACTATAAGCTTTAAAACGGATGGTGGAAGTAAGATAGACTCTATAACACAGGATTATAATACAGCTATAAGCGCTCCTGCTGCTCCGGTTAAGAAGGGTTACACATTTACAGGCTGGGATAAGGATATTCCAGACCGCATGCCGGCAGAAAATATGCTTCTTACAGCAAAGTGGAGTAAAGATGTATATAAGATAGTGTATAATCTGAATGGTGGAGAAGCAGATAACCCAGGTACTTATGAGGTTGACAGCAGTGTTATTACACTTAAGACACCAGTGCGTAAAGGTTATACGTTTACAGGCTGGAGTGGAACAGGCATAGATAGCACAAGTAAAGAAGTAGTTATAACAACAGGTTCTACAGGAGACAGGACATATACAGCTAACTGGAAGGAAAACAGCTATACTGTACAGTTTATACCTTATGGTGATGGAACAACAGGTTCTATGAAAGAAATGTCACTTATGTATACAGCTGAGGCAGCTATAGAGGATAATAAGTTTGTAAGACCTGGTTATACATTTGCAGGCTGGTCTGTTGAAGCAGGCGGCGAGAAGAAGTATGAGCCTGGTGCGGTTATAAGCAGACTTAAGTCAGGTGATGGTGAAAGAATCACTCTGTATCCGGTATGGACAGCGAATGAATATACTGTACATTTTGATACAGGTGATGGCGAAAAGCTTAATGATATGGTTTGTACATATGATAAAGAATATGTACTGCCAGTCACTACAAGAAACGGCTACAGATTTATGGGCTGGAGTGTTGAGGATGGTGGAGCAGTTATATATCTTCCAGGAGCATCAGCATCTAATCTGGCATGCGAAGGTGAAGTGACATTGTATGCAAGCTGGCTTAAGGTAGAGTTTAACTATAGCACATATAACAGCTATCATGTTACAGATGATAGTAAAGAAACACCAGTCAAGTTCCATTTTATGATAGGTGGAAGCCAGGCGGGCAATTCATCAACAGATGGTGGACGTACCAATGTTATATATATGGATGGAATGAATTTGGAAGAGTTAAAACGCGTATGCAGTACAATGACATTTACTATTACATATAAGCTTGATATGGACAAAGATGGATGGGCAGATATGGATATAACGTATAGGAAAGCTTCTAACCAGAGCTGGTATGGATTTGCAGAAAAAGATATAGATATAAAGAAGAATAATGGTAAAACATTAACTTACACGTATTCTATAAATATTTCAGATGTGGATGCTATATGCTATAGATTTGATGCACATGGAGATTTTTCTGATAAATATTGGCTTAGAAATATCAGATTCAATGCAAAGTTTAATTAAAGAGGAACAATAATATATAAAGAAGTTTATAGTTAGAGTCCTGGGCTGCCACACTAATTGGTCAGATTAGTGTGGCAGCTCTTTTTGACAAGAGCGCGAGACGGGTGCCACAAGGTCCAGTGGACCTTGGCTCTGGCACGACCGAGGGGCGCTTTAGCGTCCCGAGAAATCGAACCCAAACTGCCTAGCAGTTGGGTTTCGAGAAGTGCCCCGCACTTCTCGAATAACAAAAAAGGACTTCCCATTCGGAAGTCCTTTTTGTTATCTTAGAGAGCGCGAGACGGGGATCGAACCCGCGACCCCCTCCTTGGCAAGGAGGTGCTCCACCACTGAGCCACTCGCGCAAACAAGATATATAATATATGAAAAAATATGAATTGTCAATATCTTTTTAGCAGAATATTTTAAAAATCGTTAAATATAAAAGAAATATATTATATTTATTTGACTTTCAAACTATTTTAAGTTAAAATCTTCTAGGATATTAAGTAACATAATAATATGTCATTCATCAATACAATAAGGAGATAATACATGTCGAATATTGCAATATTAACAGATTCAGCATCTGATATAAAACAAAATAACAACAAAAATATAACAGTTCTTCCTTTAACAGTTTCTTTCGATGATAATCATTATAAAGATGGCGTAGATCTTACACCTGATGATTTTTATATGAAGCTTATAGAAAGTTCAACGCTTCCTAAAACAAGCCAGATAAGTCCATATGACTTTGAACAGGCTTATGATAACCTTCTTAAGTCTGTTGATAAAATAATCGTAGTTACGCTTTCTTCCAAGCTTTCAGGAACATACCAGAGTGCCTGTATAGCAGCTTCAGAATATGAGGGCAAAGTATATGTTGTAGATAGCGAAAATGTTACAGTTGGTCAACAGATTCTTGTAGATTATGCAGTTTCATTACTAAATAAAAACATATACGTTGAGGATATAGTTAAGCAGCTGAATATTATGAAAAAACGTATTCGTCTTGTAGCTTTGCTTGATACTTTAGAATATTTGAAAAAGGGAGGCAGGATATCATCAGGAGCAGCTTTTCTTGGAAATGTGTTAAGCATAAAGCCAGTTATAGCTATTGCTGATGGTGAAGTTTCTTTTCTTGGAAAGGCAAGAGGTTCTAAACAAGGCAATAATTTCCTCATACAGCAGGTGCAGGCATATGGCGGCATAGATTACTCATTACCTGTGATTTTGGGGTACACAGGATGTTCTACTGTTCTTATGGACAAATATATAAAAGATAGTAAAGAATTATGGGAAGGTAAAATACTAATTCCTCCTGTTGTCCAGGTAGGTGCAACAATAGGAACTCATATAGGACCAGGTGGAATAGCTGTGGCTTTCTTTTCTGAAGAGTGATATATAAAGCGCTATTAATTATTTTTGCATTTTTTGAAAATTACCACTTGACATATCGGTGCTATGCGTGTATTATATCACTTGTGTTCACATGGAACACAATATATAATATGCGCGAGTGGCTCAGTGGTGGAGCACCTCCTTGCCAAGGAGGGGGTCGCGGGTTCGATCCCCGTCTCGCGCTCTCTAAGATAACAAAAAGGACTTCCGAATGGGAAGTCCTTTTTTGTTATTCGAGAAGTGCGGGGCACTTCTCGAAACCCAACTGCTAGGCAGTTTGGGTTCGATTTCTCGGGACGCTAAAGCGCCCCTCGGTCGTGCCAGAGCCAAGGTCCACTGGACCTTGTGGCACCCGTCTCGCGCTCTCTAAGATAACAAAAGGGGATGTGAAAAAAATCGATTGAGTTTTTTCGCATCTCCCTTTTTGTACCTGTTGTGTATAAATGACTGAATGAATACCTCTTTGGACAATTCTCTTGTACCAACGGTCGTTTTTCATAATTCCGAAAGTGCCTTCTGCTTGTATCGAACGGTTCATTCGTAATAATGCACCGTGGATACTTTCTAGGTTTTCGATTACTTCCTGATGCATGGAAGTTATTCATCTGCTACACCAATCTGTACATTATATGCTGGCAGAAGCTGATCATTGCCCATGTAATCCGTTTTGATACGCATAAAGGCAGCTGAGTTATCTGTTTTAGAGTGACTGTTTCGATTAGGACCACAGATTTCAATTTTTTGTATGTATTCTTGAAGTTTCTGACAGAAAGTAGTCAAGTGTTCATAATGACGCTGTTCTTTGGATTTTCGCTTTCCACTTCCGTAAACAAATGTACTTGTATCCAGTTCTCTCAGAGAGCAGTAGCTGCTAGTCATAAATCCGAAAAGTACTGTTTTTAACATGTTGACTGGATTATATCTGAGTCGTCCGGTTGTGTACTCCGGAATATCCGTCAGATACTTGTTTAAATCGATTCCTCTCATCAATCTGTCAAATGTTAAAACAGGATCCAGCAGATCCAAACAATCTGAAAGAAACAGTGGTAAATATCCTTGTTTTGAATTACAATAATTATTGTGTAAAGTTTTCATCGCAAGTTAATTTTACCACAAAAATAGGACCTTTCGCATGAACGAATGGTCCTATTTCTTTTAGGGACTTATTTCACATCCCCGCGCCGTAACTCTCGGGTTTTCTGTGAACTTTGTTCACAAAAAACACCTCGCGGAATGTTACCAG
>ERZ831773.1193-NODE-1193-length-29363-cov-4.560803_pt1 | contig 29363 bp, 29 predicted proteins | sample MGYA00519696_ERZ831773 | MGnify/ENA primary metagenome ERZ831773 (study PRJEB31850, sample SAMEA3708720) | human gut metagenome | biome: human gut; feature: human-associated habitat; material: faeces | place: China | collected 2014 ...
TGAAAGAAATGCTTTTGTACTGCGATATTTACCCGTTGGAACTTCCATCCAGATATGCAAATAAGTATGCCTGCTACAATAAAGTTTATATCATATCAAACTGGGCGTTAGAGCGGCAATATCCAGAAGCGCAGAGAGAGGACAGGGAGTCATGGGAAGCCTTTTTAAGACGAATCCATAAAGTGATAACGTATGACGATAAAGGGGCAAAAACCGTCTATCCGTCTGTACAAGCTTATTTGGAAAGAGATAATGATTTTCATGCTGTGACAGCAGAGGAACAGATAAGCCTGCCTTTTGTAGAAAAGGACGGTGGTTCTGATGAATAAGACAGGAAACAGGCAGACGGAACACCCGTTGGCTGTGGATATAGAACATCTGTCCGCCATGCTGTCCTGCGGTCATGCCACCGCGAGGAAAATCGGGGAGCAGGCAGGGGCAAAAGTGGTAATCGGGAGACGGGTTTTATATTCTGTTGACAGGGTAAAGAAGTATCTGGACTGTCTGACGGAATAGGAAAAATCATCTGATTATATCTGTTATCTGGAATGGTTTTCTGGTATAATAGCTTCGTAGAGCAAGCCGGAAATCATTCCAGAACAAAGAAAGGAGTGCCACAATGAAAGGAATGATTTGATTATGGCAAGGAAAGACAGCAGAGGAAGAAATTTAAGGACAGGGGAATCAGAGAGAAAAGACGGGATTTATATGTACCGCTATACAGATGTAAAGAGCGGCAAGCGTCAGACTATTTATGCCGGAGATTTGCCGGAACTTAGGGAAAAGGAAAAGCAGATTGCAAAAGACTTGGAAGATAACATTTTAACTGATGGAGCAATCAAAAAACTTACTCTTAATAAATTGTTTGAAAGATATATGTCCACTAGGGAGCTGAAAGAATCTACTAGAGCAAATTATCTGAAAACATGGGAGAATCGTGTCAAAGATGAAATTGGAAACATCAAGGTTGTTCAGATTTTACCATCACACATCAAATCATTTTACTCAAAACTTTCTAAAGCAGGATATGCATATTCTACAATAAAATTTATTGACAATATGATTTGTCCGGCACTGGAAATGGCTGTTGATGATGATATTATTCGCAAGAATCCGGCAAAGTTTTCTATCAGTGATTATGGTAGACAGGCAGAAGAACGTATTGCCTTAACAGTTTTACAACAGGAAAAAATGCTGGAATTTGTGAAAAATAATCAAGTATACAACACCTACTATCCAATGCTCAGAATCATGTTAGGAACTGGTGTAAGGTGCGGAGAATTGATTGGATTGACTTGGGAAGATGTAGATGTCAGAACAAAAGCGGTAAGTATTGACCATCAGTTGATTTATAAAGATTTAGGAGATGGCTATAAATTCCATATTTCCACGCCAAAGACGGATTCTGGAATCCGAACTATCCCTATGACATCAGATGTACAAAGAGCATTTGAAGAACAAAAGAAATTAAACTTTATGCTTCAAAAAGGAAAAGATGTTGAGATAGACGGTTATAAAGGATTCATTTTCATGGCAAAGTCCGGCAGACCGCTCATGCCTAGTGCAATAAACAATATCTTATATAATATTGTAGACGCATATAACAAAAAAGAAGTTCAAATTGCAAAGACTGAACATAGAAATGCCGAATTGTTACCAACGGTATCCGCTCACATTATGCGACATACGGCTTGTACCAGAATGGCAGAAAAGAGAATAGACGTAAAAGTTCTTCAATATATTATGGGACACGCCCACATAGATGTAACAATGGACGTATATAACCATGTAAGTGAGATGTCCAGAATTGAGAGTGAAATCACAAGGCTGGAAAGCGTAGCAATTAGCTGACACCAAAAATAAAAAATTGGTGTCAAAATGGTGTCAAACCAAGAAAAAGTGATGATTATAAGGAAGAAAAAGTGTTGCAAACCTCGTAAAATCAAGGTTTGCAAAAAAAATCTCAAAAAATTAGCACTCACCTCTTGACAGTGCTAATAACAAGTGTTATATTACAACTAGAACAAAGGAAGGGGAACAAAAAGAGATGATAAAGATTCACCGACTGGCGTTTCAGATGACAACAACACTTCAGAGTAAATCCGAATGTGCTAAATAAATTAATAAATGTCTTTTGAAAGGAGATATGACTTATGTTAATGCCTAGTATTTTTGGAGAGAACTTATTGGATGATTTCTTTGGAGAACCATTTGGAGGATATGATTACAGTGAATCCGGACTTATGACAACGGATGTAAAAGATACCGATAAAGGCTATGAAGTAACGATGAACATGCCTGGAGTTAAAAAAGAAGATGTAAAAGCAGAACTGAAAGATGGTTATCTGACAGTCAGTGCTGAGACGAACACGAAGAAAGATGAAAAAGCTGAAGATGGCAAGTACATCCGCCGTGAACGTTACAGTGGATCCTGCAGCAGAAGCTTTTATGTAGGCGACGGTGTCAAACAGGAAGACATCAAAGCCAAATTTGAAGACGGTACATTGAAACTGTTCGTACCGAAAGAAGCAGCAAAACCTGCTGTAGAACAGAAGAAATACATTTCCATTGAGGGATAATCAGAATGCGGATTGTAAGCGTCCGGTTACAAGGCTGCCAGATGAGGCAGCCGCTTAAAAAGAAAGTTAGCTAAATTCAGATAGATTTATAAGGAGGAACGACTTATGTTAATGCCTAGTATTTTTAATGATAACTTATTTGATGATTTCTTTGATTTTCCATTTTATGATGATAAAGCAGATCGTAAGATCCAGAGAAAACTGTATGGACATCATGCAGGCAATCTGATGAAGACAGATATCAAAGAGAAAAAAGATGGTTATGAACTGGAGATCGATCTTCCGGGATTCAAGAAAGATGAAGTTACAGCAGAACTGAATGACGGATATCTGACAGTCAGCGCTGCCAAAGGACTGGATCAGGATGAGCAGGAGAAAGAAACTGGTAAGTACATCCGTCGTGAACGTTACGCAGGAGCCTGCCAGAGAAGTTATTATGTAGGTGAAGATATCACGGAAGAAGATATCAAGGCTGAGTTTAAGCATGGTATCCTGAAACTCTTTGTCCCGAAGAAAGAAGTAAAACCAGCAGTAGAAGAGAAGAAATATATCAGTATCGAAGGATAATGACAACACGTTAAAAACTTTCAAATACACCATATGATGAGGGCAGCATACAGGAGCAAAATCCTGTATGCTGCCCTTTTTGCCATCTATATAAATGGAAATTTGAGAAAGTCTGGATAGTATAATGAAGTTAGGATTTGATCTGTATTTTGAGATGTGGAAAAAGGGAGAAATATCCATCAGAAAAGCTGTGTAGTAGTGGTGAATCGAAAAATAAAATCTGAGAGAGTTTTCGAATGTGGGAATCGGAGAATTACAGATAATGAAAAATCAACCATGAGAAAGGGAATGTTTAGTGTTATGGCATGGACATTCCCTTTTATGGACATTCTAATGTGCAAGTAATGCAGTCGGCAGAAAAAATATAGAAGTAGAGAGAGCAGCTGTTTGAATATCTGGAATACTATAAACAGGACAGGGGATATTTGTTAAGTTTCAATTTTTAATAAAAATAAGAAGCGCGGAATCCAGAACTTGGAGTATCAAGGGAAAAGGATTTTGGAAGTAATTGTATAAGATATAAGGATAATAAGAGAAACAGCTTGCTGGCATCGGCAAGCTGTATTATAGAAAAAGCCCTGCTTTATGCAAGGCTTTTGAAGTATGAGAAAGATTTTCATTTACCAGATTCCAAGCACATGCTGCATGGAAAGACTGGCGATCGTGATACCGATCCAACAGCAGAAACCAAGAGCGAGTGGTTTGCCGCCGGTTTTGATCAGCTTGATGATATTCGTATTCAGACCGACTGCACTCATGGCGAGGACGATGAAGAACTTGCTGAGTGTCTTCAGCGGAGTAAATACATCTGCGGATACGCCGGCTGAAGTTGCGATCGTTGTGATCACGGAAGCGAGAACAAAGTAGAGGATGAACATCGGGAAAATCTTTTTAAATTCCACTTTCTTTCCTTCGGCTTTGGAGCTGCGTGTCCGGATAAATGCGAGAACCAGTGTGATCGGGATGATCGCGAGCGTTCGGGTAAGTTTGACCGTAACTGCTTTATCCAGTGTGGCAGAACCGAGGGCGTAGAGCGAATCCCAGGTGGAAGCCGCTGCAGTTACGGAAGAGGTATCGTTGATCGCAGTTCCGGCAAAGATACCGAAGGCTTCCCCGCTTTTGGTTGAAAATCCAAGCAGTGCACCAAGTGAAGGGAAGAACAGTGCGGCGAGCATGTTGAAAAAGAAGATAACAGAGATTGCCTGTGCAACTTCTTCATCATCCGCATCAATGACCGGTGCTGTTGCGGCAATTGCAGAGCCTCCACAGATGGAAGATCCGACACCGACCAGTGTGGAAATATTTCCCGGTACATGCATAACTTTATGTAACAGATATGCAATGATCAGGGACGTTGAAATCGTCGTTACGATAATTGGCAGTGACTGTTTTCCGGTTTCCAGAATCACGGAGAGATTCAGTCCGAAACCGAGAAGGATTACAGCGTACTGAAGAACCTTCTTTGACACAAAAGTAATACCGTCCTGAAACATGGATTTGTCTTTTAATAATAAAGTAATGATCATTCCGGCAAGGATACCGAATACCGGTCCGCCGATGATTGGAAATGTCTGTCCGAGGAACCAGCATGGAACGGCGATGACCAGACAAAGTAAGATGCCTTTCCAACATTTTGTTATAAAATTCATAGAAATACCCCTTTCAAGTGAAATAAATAAGTTACTCTCATATAACAGTGCCTATCATAACACAAAAATACAATAAAATTAAATTATATATATTTATAAAACAATAAAAATATATTATGATAGATGGAAAGAAGTTAAGAAAAATTTATTTCAGTGAGGAGAGAAACGAATGCAGGATTTTCGCATGGATACATTTTTAACGGTATGCAAGTATATGAATTACACCAAAGCGGCGAAAGAGCTGAATCTGACGCAACCGGCAGTTTCCCAGCATATTCATTTTCTGGAGCAGACCTACGGAGTGGAGCTTTTTGCACATAATGGGAAAAGAATGGAGCTTACAAGAGCAGGCGAGATCTTAAAAAGGTCAGCACTTACGATGAAGCATGACGAATTTCACATGCAGGAAAAAATGAGACATGCGGCAGGAGACGTGCAGAATTATGCTTTTGGTGCAACACTTTCCGTGGCAGAATTTATGATAACGGAGGATTTAGAACGGTTTATCCTAAATCATCCGGAGAGTCATATCCGGGTGGAGGTGGCAAATACAAAGGAGCTGCTTATGAAACTTGATGCAGGGGAACTGGATTTTGCAATCATCGAGGGAGAATTTCCAAAAGATGAATATGAGTATCTTCTTTATAGTCAGGAAGAATATGTGGCAGCAGGAAATAAAAAAATTGCGGAAAGATTCAGGGGAGCATCGATAAAAGATTTATTTACGGAACGGATCATTCTGCGGGAACCAGGCTCGGGAACCAGAGAAATTCTGGAAAATGAGCTGAAAAGGAGAGGACTTCAGGTATCTGACTTTGCCAACCTGACAGAGATCGGAAACATCGGAGTAATCCAGAAAATGCTCCAGGCAGGACTTGGGGTAACTTTTTTCTATCAGGCGACCATAAAAGGAAAAGAAGAGCTGCAGGTGATTCGGTTAAATGATTTTAAACTCAGGCATGATATCATGTTCATTTACCGGAAGAACAGTATTTTTGAAAAAGATTACCGGCAGATTTATGAAGAATTCCGTGAAAACGGGAAAATGGATAAAGAAGGGAAATTCCAAAAGTAATTTGAGAATAAGGTGGAAATAACGAAAGATTCCCGATATAATAACAATATAAGATTTTGGGGATAAGGAGGTAAAGTGTGATAAAACGGGGAATCCGGACATTGCACAAAAGAAAGTGATGCATACACTGAAAAAATTTGTAAAATATTATGCGCCGTACAGGACAGTATTCTTTCTGGATCTGATCTGTGCGGCGATCATCAGTCTGGTGGATCTTGCATTTCCACAGATTTTAAGAACACTGACAAAGACTTTATTTACAGAGGATCCATCACAGATCCTTGGAGCACTTCTGCCGATAGGACTGGCTTTGCTTGTGATGTATATCATACAGACATTTTGTAAATATTATGTCAGTTATCAGGGTCATATGATGGGGGCACATATGGAACGGGATATGCGCCAGAAGTTATTTGATCATTATGAGAGACTTTCTTTTTCTTATTATGACCAGAATAATTCCGGACAGATGATGAGCAAGCTGGTGTCGGATCTGTTTGATATTTCCGAGTTTGCGCACCATGGACCGGAGAATTTATTTATATCCGTAATTAAAATCGTTGGTTCGTTTACATTTTTGTTTCTTATTAACTGGAGACTGGCGATTCCGCTGCTTGTGATGGTTGTATTTATGCTGATCTTTTCTTATAAGCAGAACCGTCAGATGCAGGAGACTTTTATGGACAACCGGAGAAAGATCGGGGATGTCAATTCCAGTCTGCAGGATACACTTGCGGGAATCCGTGTGGTGCAGTCGTTTGCAAATGAAAAGATTGAACGGGAGAAATTCAAGAAAAGCAATGAAGGATTTCTGGTATCCAAGGATGCAAACTATCATTGTATGGGAAGCTTTATGAGTGGCAATCTTTTCTTCCAGGGAATGATGTATCTGATCACATTAGTGTTCGGTGGATGGCTGATCGCACATGGGAAAATGGAAGCTGCCGATCTTGCCATGTATGCGCTTTACATCGGAATTTTTATCAGTCCGATCCAGATTCTTGTGGAGCTTACCGAGATGATGCAGAAAGGTCTTTCCGGTTTCCGGCGCTTTCTGGATGTTGTGGAGACGGAGCCGGAGATTGTAAATGCACCGGATGCGGAGCCACTTGAAAATGTAAAGGGTGAAGTGGAATATAAAAATGTTTCTTTCCATTACAGTGATGATGATACGCCGGTACTGGATCGGGTATCTTTTAAGATCCCGGCTGGAAGATCCATTGCCCTTGTGGGACCGTCGGGAAGTGGAAAGACGACGATCTGTTCCCTGCTTCCAAGATTTTATGATGTGACCGGAGGTGTGATCACGATCGATGGGCAGGATGTAAGAAAGCTGACACTGGAAAGTCTGAGAAGTCAGATCGGACTGGTACAGCAGGATGTCTATCTGTTCTGTGGATCGATCAGGGAAAATATTGCTTATGGAAAACCGGGGGCATCGATGGAAGAAATTATCGATGCGGCGAAGAAGGCAAATATCCATGAATTTATCATGTCCCTGCCGGATGGATATGACAGCTTTGTAGGAGAACGAGGAACCCGTCTGTCGGGTGGACAGAAGCAGAGGATTTCGATTGCAAGAGTATTTCTTAAGAATCCGCCGATATTGATTTTGGACGAGGCGACCAGTGCGCTTGACAATGAGAGTGAGCGCTGGATCCAGCAGAGCCTGGAAGAGCTTGCGAAGAACCGGACCACGATCACGATCGCACACCGGCTTTCTACGATCCGCAATGCGGATGAGATTCTTGTGGTTGCAAATAATGGAATCGCTGAACGGGGAAATCATGATGAATTGCTTGAGCAGGGTGGAATTTATGCGCATTATTATGAGATGTCATGATGTTGGTGTCAAAAGGTATTTTGACACCTTTGATACCAGATTGCTACGTGCTTTGCACTCTCGCAATCCTCAAAAACATGAGTAAGTGAGGAAATCAAAATAAGTAAACAAAAAAGCTTCTTTTCAGAAAAACAGGAGGGCCGTTTCTGAAAAAGAAGCTTTTTATATCGTAAAATTGTAAGCAGTGTGTGCTGGTCTATATTTGCAAAACATTACACAGCTTAATCACACATATGGCAGGCTGCGCATGCAGACGGTGTCGTTGCGCATCCGCCGAGAGCTGTCTCCCGAAGCTCTGCCGGAAGACGCTTTCCTACAGTGTACACCGCTTCCAGCATTTCATCGAATGGAATCAGCTGGCGTACTCCGGAAAGGGCGATCTCTGCAGCGATCGTTGCATTTGCCACACCGGCAGCATTACGGTTCTGGCAAGGATATTCGACCAGCCCGCCGACCGGATCGCAGACCAGACCGAGCATATTCATAAGAACAGTGGATGCTGCGGCAAGGGATTGTTCCGGGGATCCGCCCATCAGTTCAACGGTTGCAGATGCCGCCATTGCAGATGCGATTCCGACTTCTGCCTGACATCCGCCGACTGCTCCGGCGACAGTTGCATTGCGCATAGCAAGATAACCGATCGCGCTGGCATTATAAAGTCCCTGCTTGATCTGTTCATCGGAAAGATCATAGGTTTCCTGGAGGGCAAGCAGAAGTCCCGGAACGATACCGGCAGATCCGGCAGTCGGGGAAGCTACGATCACACCCATGGAAGCATTGGTTTCCAGAGTTGCCATCGCGTAAATGACAGCTCTTTCCAGAAGATCTCCGCAAAGACCTTTTCCGGTATCTTTGTGATCTGAGATTTTTTTTGCTTCGCCACCGATCAGTCCACCCATGGATTTGACCGGGGTATGGATCGGAGTAGAAGCGGCTGATTTCATGATCTCAAGAACACGATCCATTTTGCGGTCTGTCTCTTCCGGATCCTGTTCTCCCTCTGTGAGCTCTCTCTGAAGCATCACAGCAGAAATTGAAAGGCCTTGTTCCTGACAGACTTTTAATAATTCTTTTGCATTTCTAAAATCCATAATCTGTATTCTCCTTCCAATTACATCTGAACAACCATAACGTTGTATACATTTTTGTTTCTTCTGATTGTATCTGCGATATCTTCCGGTACCAGATCATCGGATTCTACGATGGTATAAGCGGTATTTCCTTTGGATTCGCGGAACAGACGCATGAATGCGATATTGATTCCAAGTTCGCTGAGGCATTTGGTAATGTAAGCAACAACGCCCGGTGCATCTTTCTGAACGACGACGATCGAGCTGTATTCTCCGGTAAAATCGACCTCCACACCATTGATCCGGCACAGGCGGGCTTTTCCGCCACCGAGAGATTCTCCGCGGATCGTCATCTCCAGCCCTTCTTCATTTACCATCAGGATATCGACGGTATTCGGGTGTACGTCGGTTTCTACGTTGTTCGGAATGAAAGAATATTCGATTCCGTTGTCTGTCGCGATCTGGAAGGAATCGCGGATGCGCACGTCATCGGTGGCAAATCCCATAATACCGCCGAGAAGAGCACGGTCCGTACCATGACCGTGATAGGTTTTGGCAAAAGATCCATAAAGGGTAAATTCTACTTTTTTAAGAGAACCGGTGAGAAGCTTTCTTGCAAGCAGAGCGATTCTGGCAGCTCCCGCAGTATGGGAGCTTGATGGTCCGATCATATTCGGTCCCATGACATCAAAAACACTGATAAAGGACATAGTAAACCTCCTGTAAAATAATTGTTTTACGTAAGTAAAAAGGATTGACGTCTTATTAGTTATATTGTACCATCAACTTATGAGTGAAACAAATTCATAGATTTTATGAAGACGTTGAAAATTTTTCATAATGGAGTCAGAAGATGGAATTACGTCAATTACAGACTTTTATACAGATCGCGCAGATGCAGAGCTTTTCCAGAACGGCAGAGATGCTGGGGTATTCGCAGTCGGCAGTGACGGTTCAGATCCGACAGCTGGAAAATGAACTTGGGAAAAGGCTGTTCGACAGGACAGGAAAGAAAGTGGTGCTTACCCCGCAGGGGGAAGAATTTCTGGAGCATGCCAACCGGATCCTTTATGATGTTCATCAGGCGAAAGCATCCATGAATGATACGGATGAATTGAAAAACCCACTTCACATTGGGACGATCGAGTCTCTGTGTACGGTGAAATTTCCAAAGATCATAAGGAAATTCAGGGAACAGTATCCCAGGGTTTCTATCCGGATCACGGTAGATTCTCCGGAAAAGCTGATCCAGATGATGGAACATAATGAACTGGATATGATCTATATTCTGGATACACCAAGATGGGACAGCAACTGGATTAAGGTGATGGAGAAGGCAGAACCAGTTATGTTTGTGACATCAGTCAGTCACCGGCTGGCAAAAGAAAGAAATTTATTGCTTGATGATCTGCTGAAAGAGTCTTTTTATCTTACAGAGCGCAATGCCAATTACAGGCAGGCACTTGATGGTCAGCTGGCGTTAAGAAGAAAAGAGCTTTCTCCGATGCTGGAGATCAGTGATACTGCATTTATCAAAAAAATGCTGATGCGTGGGGGAGGCGTTTCATTCCTGCCACGTTTTGCAGTAGAAGATGATATTGAGAAAAAGAAACTCACACTTTTGGATGTGAAAGATATAGAAATTACGATGTATCGTCAGATTTTCTATCATAAAAATAAGTTCAAGACAAAAGAGATGGAGAAATTTGCAGAGTTTGCACTGGAGGACAACTAAGAGAAAATACAGCTATGGATAAGAAAAAATATACTGGGAGAATCCGGAACAAGACAATACTGGTATTTATTGTTATTTTTATCGGGATAAACTGTGCGGTGCATTTGCAGACAATGAACCGTATAAATGAAGAAAAACTAAAAGCAACTTATACAGCGGAGGCTACTGTCCGGAGAATAGAGGCGCAGATTAATAAATATCTGTCAAAATCCGATCTGCTGAAACAGATCATTGAGTCTGGAAGTACGATATCCGATGAAAATTTTACGGAGCTTTCCGGGTTTATGATGGCCGATGATGATGTGATCGATGTGATCGAACTGGCAAAAGGCGGTACTGTATCGTCTGTGTATCCGCTGAGCGGGAACGAAGAAGCAATGGGACTGGACATGTTTACTGATCCGGATCGGAAGACAAGTGCGACGATCGCAAAAGACAGTGGAGAATATACGATCGCAGGTCCGTTTCAGCTGGTGCAGGGTGGAGAGGGCGCATTATTATTCGATCCGGTCTATGTGAAAGGAGAAAACGGGCAGGAAGAATTCTGGGGATTTACGATTCTGGTTATTGACTGGGAGAAATTTATAGACGAGGTCGAGCTGGAGGAAGCATCTTATTATTATCAGGTATGGAAAAAGAATCCTGTCACAGGTAAAAAGCTCACGATTGCGCAATGCGAGAAACCGGTGCTGGATAATGCTCTGGAAGTCGCATGTGAGGTTCCGAATGATACCTGGTATTTTGAAATCTGCCCGAAAGAAGGATGGTATTCCAAATCACAGATTTGGCTGAACAGGCTGTTGGGTGCACTCCTTGCGGTCCTGATCGCGATATTGTACTGGCAGCGTGGAATGCGGAGTTATAAAGAGGCGCGTTACGCAGAAGAAATCAAGAAGTCGGCAGAGGAAGCGAAGGCGGCAAACACAGCGAAGACAGGATTCCTTTCACGGATGAGCCATGATATAAGGACACCGTTAAATGGAATTGTCGGCTTACTTAAGATTGACGCGAAGCATCCGGAGGACAGAGAACAGGTAGATAAAAACCGGGAGAAAATGCTGATAGCAGCCAATCATCTTCTGGCACTGATCAATGATGTGTTGCAGATGAGCAAACTGGAAAGTGGAGAGATGGTTCTGGCACATGATGTGGTAAATTTAAATGAGTTATCGCAGGATATTCTGACGATCATGGAGCAACGTGCAGCAGAAGCAGGTGTTAACATAGAGTATGACAGAACATCGGATAAGGTAGAGTTCCCGTATGTGTATGCGAGTGCGTTACATGTCCGTCAGCTTTTCCTGAATGTATATGGGAACTGTGTGAAATATAATCAGATCGGTGGAAAAGTAAAGATCCGTCTGGAAAATTTAGGATTGAAGGATGGAATTGTCACCTATCGATGGATCATTTCAGATACGGGAAGAGGGATGAGCCAGGAATTCCTGAAGCATATCTTTGAACCGTTTGCACAGGAGCATACGGATGCAAGAAGTGTTTATAATGGAACCGGACTTGGAATGGCAATTGTCAATACACTTGTCCACAAAATGAATGGTACAATCGAAGTGAGCAGTATAGAGGGAAAGGGTAGTACATTTATCATCACGCTTCCTTTTGAGGTGACACAGGAAAAGAAAAAGGTGGAGAGCCTTCCTGCAGAGGAGACTCCGAGTATCTCTGGACTCAATCTTCTGCTTGCAGAAGACAATGAGCTGAATGCGGAGATTGCAGAGGTATTGCTGAAGGATGAAGGCGCCCACATTACTCTGGTGAAGGATGGACAGCAGGCGGTCGGTGCATTTGCCAGAAGTGAACCAGGAACTTTTGATGCGATCCTGATGGATATTATGATGCCAAACATGGATGGAATCACCGCAACGAAAAGGATCCGTGCAATGAACCGGCAGGATGCAAAAGATATTCCGATCATTGCAATGACGGCGAATGCATTTGAAGAGGATGCCAGAAGATGTATGGAAGCAGGAATGAATGCACATCTGTCGAAGCCATTCCAGATGAAAAAAGTAATTGAGACAATTGCGAAATTTTGCAAAAATAAATAAAAAAATCAGTTGACAAATGGAAAATGTCAGCATATACTGTAACCAATTAAAGCAATAAACCGATGAGCAAGAGGAGTAAGTAAAGATATTTATTTCCAGAGAGCTGCCGATGGTGGAAAGGCAGTAGTAAGAGTTTTTACCGAATGGACTTGTGAGGGCAGCTTGAAACTGCAGGGCAGGAGTAGACGCTGACGGGATGCTCGCCCGTTACCAAGGAGATGTGTATGTCAGTACGCAGTTGAGAGGTCGATCAAAATCGGCAATAAGGGTGGTACCGCAGAAGTAGAATTTCAAGAGCTTTTGTCCCTGTATAAGTGAAAATCTTATACAGAGACGAAAGCTCTTTTTTCGTGCTACAAAGAGGGCGTGCACGTCCGAAAAAGAATCATTTTTGTGCTTGCACAAAGAATGATTCTTTACAGGACGTATAAGCAGTCTTCACACGACCGAGATGCAGCGTAGCGGAATCGAGGTGTGTAAAGACGCACGCCCGGAGTAAATCATTCAAAAACAAGCTTACTCAACATAAAAACAACAACGAAAAATCAGGAGGAAAGAATCATGTACCCAGATTGTGATGAAATTTTAAAAATGGCACCGGATTATGACATCATTCCGGTTTGCCGTGAAATCTACGCAGACGTTATTACATCGATCACACTTCTACGGAAGCTCGCAGCAGTCAGCAAACGCTATTATCTGCTGGAGAGTGTAGAGGGAGGCGAAAAGTGGGGACGTTATTCTTTCCTTGGGTTTGATCCGGTGATGCGTGTAAAATGCAGTTGTGGAAAAGTAACGATAGAAAAGGACGGCGAAGAAACGGAAAAGGTGACAGACAAACCGCTTGAAGTGCTGCGGGAGATTTTAAAAGATTACAAAGCGCCAAGGCTTGAAGGACTTCCGCCATTTGCCGGAGGATTTGTCGGATATTTTGCTTATGCGATGATCGGATACGCAGAGCCGAAGCTGAACATCAAAAAAGGAACCTTCAATGACTACGATATGATGCTTTTCGATAAAGTCATTGCTTACGATCATCTGAAACAGAAGATCAGCATTATCGTCAACATGAAAACAGATAAGGTGATGGAGAATTATGGAAAGGCAACCGCACAGATACAGGATCTGGCAAATCTGATCCGGAGCCAGCAGACAGCAGATATTCCGGTATCAAAAAGCAAGATTGATTTTACCTGCAATGTCAGTAAAGAAGAGTATTGTAAGCTGGTTGAAAAGACAAAAGAGTATATTGTGGACGGAGACATTTTCCAGGCTGTTATTTCCAGACAGTTTTCCAGCCCGTATGAGGGCAGCCTGATCAATCCTTACCGGGTGCTCAGGACCACGAACCCATCTCCGTACATGGTTTACATGAAGATTGATGACGATGAGATCATGAGTACCTCGCCGGAGACGCTTGTCCGGCTGGAAAATGGCAGGCTTACCACATTCCCGGTAGCAGGATCCAGACCAAGAGGACTGACAGAAGAAGAGGATCAGGAACTGGAAGCAGATCTTCTTTCCGATGAAAAAGAGCTTTCCGAGCATAACATGCTGGTAGATCTTGGAAGAAATGATCTGGGGCGGATCTCCAGATTCGATTCGGTGGAAGTTACGAAATATATGATGATCCACAAGTATTCAAAGATCATGCATATCTGCTCACAGGTAGAGGGAGATATCAAAGATGACTGTGATGCACTCAGCGCGATCGAGTCTGTACTTCCGGCAGGAACTCTTTCCGGTGCGCCAAAGATCCGTGCATGCGAGATCATCGAAGAGCTGGAAAGCGAAGAGAGAGGTGTCTACGGAGGTGCACTCGGATATCTGGATTTCACCGGCAATATGGATACCTGTATTGCGATCCGGATGGCAGTCAAGAAAGACGGAAGAGTCTATGTACAGGCGGGTGGCGGAATTGTAGCCGACAGTATTCCGGAAAATGAATACCAGGAATCAGCAAATAAGGCAGCAGCTGTGATGAATGCGATCAAGGCAGCAAAGGAGGTACTGGAATAATGATTCTTTTAATTGATAATTACGACAGCTTTTCCTACAATCTGGTGCAGATGGCAGGAAGTATCAACCCGGACATCAAGGTCATCCGAAACGATGAACTTACTGTAGAAGAAATTGAAAAATTGCATCCGGATAAGATCATCTTATCTCCGGGACCGGGGTATCCGAAGGATGCCGGTGTGTGTGAAGAAGTGGTACAGAAGCTGCAGGGCAAGTTCCCAATCATGGGAGTCTGCCTTGGGCATCAAGCGATCTGCGAAGCCTACGGTGGTGAGATCATCCATGCAAAGGAACTGATGCATGGCAAGAAAAGCAACGTGAAAATTGATACAGCAAGTCCAATCTTTCAGGGAATGCCGGAAGAAATCGATGCGGCAAGATACCATTCTTTGGCGGCAGATACCGAAAAAATACCGAAAGCTTTAAAAGTGATAGCTACTGCAAATGACGGAGAAGTGATGGCAGTCCAGCATAAAGAGTATCCGGTGTACGGATTACAGTTTCATCCGGAATCGATTCTGACACCGAAGGGAAGGAAGATTCTGGAGAATTTTCTGGGGCTGTAGAGAGGAAAGGTGTCAAAATACCTTTTGAAACCAACTCATAAAATAGCAGAGACAACAAGGCAGATAAGATGGAGGACAAAAATTATGATCAGAGAAGCAATTGCAAAGTTAACAAAAAAAGAAGATCTTACATACGAAGAGGCAAGAGGTGTCATGGAAGAAATGATGGATGGTACTGCTACGCAGGCGCAGATGGGCGGTCTTTTGATGGCACTTTCCATGCAGGGCGAGACCATTGATGAGATTACCGCATTTGCAGAAGTGATGCGTGAAAAGGGTGTGAAGATCAAACCGGAGAGAGAGGTCATTGATATCGTCGGAACGGGCGGAGACCAGGTGGGAACCTTCAACATTTCCACAACATCTGCATTTGTAGTGGCAGCAGGCGGCGTGCCGGTTGCAAAGCATGGAAACCGCAGCGTGTCCAGCCGGAGCGGAGCAGCTGATGTTCTTGAAAAGCTTGGCGTGGAAGTTGCACTTACTGCGGAGCAGAATGAAACAGTATTAAACGAGACTGGTATCTGCTTCATGTTTGCACCGGTTTACCACTCATCGATGAAATATGCGGCACCGGTCAGAAAAGAGCTGGGAGTGAGAACAGTATTCAATATTCTCGGACCTCTTTCCAATCCGGCAGCGGCAACCATGCAGCTTCTCGGTGTATATGATAAAGAGCTTGCAGGAACGATGGCAGAGGTACTTTCCAATCTGGGTGTGACCAGGGGCGTTGCCGTTTGTGGCGAGGACGGACTGGATGAAATTACACTCACCGGAGAAACGGATGTACACGAAATCCGTTTTGGAGAAATTACTTCTTATACGATCACACCGGAACAGTTCGGGCTGTCCAGATGCCCGCTTGCCGATCTGATCGGAGGAACACCGGAAGAAAATGCACAGATCACGATGGATATTTTGACTGGAAAAGAGACTGGGGCAAAGAGAGATGTGGTTCTGATGAATGCAGGTATGGCACTTTACCTTGGAATTGACGGGATCACGCTTGCCGAAGGCGTGGAAAAAGCAAAAGAACTGATCGAGAGCGGAGCAGCACTTAAGAAATACGAAGAGTTCCGTGAGGCAACAAAAGCAGTCACAGCAAAATAGGAGAGGGCAATGATTTTAGAAAAGATTGCAGCAGATACGAAGCTGCGTGTGGAAAAAGCAAAAAGAAAGGTTCCATATTCGGAAATCTGCAGAAGGGCAATGGCGATGGATGCCAATACCGGCTTCCCATTTGAAAAGGCACTTGCAGAGCCGGGGATTCATTATATCTGTGAGGTGAAAAAAGCATCCCCGTCAAAAGGTGTGATCGCGCAGGATTTCCCGTATCTGGAGATTGCGAGGGAGTATGAAAAAGCAGGGGCAGCTGCGATTTCCTGTCTGACAGAGCCAAAATATTTTCAGGGGAAGGACACTTACCTGAAAGAGATTACGGAAAATGTATCGATCCCGGTGCTCAGAAAGGATTTTACCATTGATGAGTATATGATCTATGAGGCAAAGACGCTGGGGGCTTCGGTGGTGCTTCTGATCTGTGCACTTCTGGATACCGAGACACTGAAAAGATACATAAAAGTTGCGGACCGGCTTGGTCTTTCCGCACTGGTGGAAGTCCATGATGAAGAAGAAATGCAGTCAGCGATTGAAGCAGGAGCAAGGGTAATCGGTGTAAATAACCGGAATCTGAAGGATTTTACCGTGGATATCGGTAACAGCATCCGGCTTCGCACTCTGGCACCGGAAAATGTACTTTTTGTAGCAGAAAGTGGGATAAAGACAGCGGAAGATATTGAAAAACTGCGCGAGGCGAAAGTGAACGGGGTACTGATCGGTGAGACACTGATGAGAAGCCCGGATAGGAAAGCGGCGCTTGAAAAACTGAATGGTGGAAGTTTATAAATGGGAAAAACAAAAATTAAAATATGTGGTCTGAAAAGACCGGAGGACATCCGGATCGTGAATCGCCTGAAGCCGGATTTTGTCGGGTTTGTATTTGCGGAAAGCAAGAGAAAAATTGACAAAAAACAGGCGGAAAAACTACGTGAAGCACTGGATCCGGATATTCCGGCAGTTGGAGTTTTTGTAAATGAACCGATCCAAAATGTCACAGAACTTTGCCGGGAAGGGATCATTCAGCTGGTGCAGCTTCACGGGAATGAGGATGACTGTTATATAGAAGAGATCAGGAAGAACCTGCCGGATACTCCGCTTATCAAGGCGGTGAGGGTGCAGTCAAAAGAGCAGATTCTGGAGGCAGAAAAGCTGGATGTGGATTATCTGCTTCTGGATACTTATGTAAAAGGGCAATATGGTGGCAGCGGAACCGGTTTTGACAAGGCACTGATCCCAAAGCTTACAAAGCCATATTTTCTTGCAGGTGGTCTGGATGCAGAAAATGTAAACGAAAATATTTCCAGATGCAATTCGTTTGCGGTGGATGTGAGCAGCGCAGTCGAAACGGATGGCGTAAAGGATGAAACAAAAATAGAGGAATTCATAGAAAGGGTACGAAATCATGAGTAAAGGAAGATATGGAGAATACGGCGGACAGTATGTGCCGGAGACGCTGATGAATGCAGTGCATGAGGTAGAAGAAGCATATGAGAAATATAAAAATGATCCGGAATTTAACCGGGAACTGGATGATCTGTTAAAGAACTATGCAGGGCGCCCGTCACTTTTATATGAGGCAAAGAAGATGACCAGAGATCTTGGCGGAGCAAAGATTTATCTGAAACGTGAAGATCTGAATCATACCGGTGCACATAAGATCAACAACGTTCTAGGTCAGGTGCTTCTTGCAAAGAAAATGGGGAAAACCCGTGTCATTGCAGAGACCGGAGCCGGACAGCACGGCGTGGCAACAGCGACAGCAGCAGCACTGATGGATATGGAATGTGAAATCTTTATGGGAAAAGAGGATACGGATCGTCAGGCACTGAATGTCTATCGTATGGAACTTCTTGGAGCGAAGGTGCATGCTGTTACAAGCGGAACCATGACGCTCAAGGATGCGGTCAACGAAACTATGAGGGAATGGGCAAACCGCATGGATGATACCCTTTATGTATTAGGTTCTGTTATGGGGCCACATCCATTTCCAATGATCGTCCGCGACTTCCAGAAGGTTATCGGAGAAGAGATCAAAGCTCAGATGCTGGAAAAAGAAGGTCGTCTTCCGGATGCTGTGATCGCCTGTGTCGGAGGCGGAAGTAATGCAATGGGAACTTTCTACGAATTCATTCCGGACAAGGAAGTACAGTTGATCGGATGTGAGGCAGCAGGACTTGGTGTGGATACTGAGAAAAATGCGGCAACGATCGCAAATGGTACAACTGGTATTTTCCATGGTATGAAATCTTTGTTCTGCCAGAACAAAGACGGACAGATCGCACCGGTTTATTCGATTTCCGCAGGACTGGATTATCCGGGAATCGGACCAGAGCATGCGATGCTTGCAGACGAAGGAAGAGCACAGTATGTACCGATCACCGATGAAGAAGCGGTTAATGCATTTGAATATCTGTCCAGAACTGAGGGAATCATCCCGGCAGTAGAAAGTGCACATGCGATTGCTTATGCGATGAAGCTGGCACCGACGATGGACAAGGACAAGATCATCGTTGTGACCGTATCCGGACGTGGAGACAAAGACGTAGCGGCAATTGCAAGATACAGAGGAGTGGAAATCTATGAATAAGATAAGCGAAGCATTTGAAAATAAAAAAGCATTTATCCCATTTATCACAGGAGGGGATCCGTCCTTGGATGTGACGAAAAAACTGATCCTTGCAATGCAGGAGGCAGGAGCAGACCTGATCGAGGTCGGAATCCCGTTTTCTGATCCGATCGCAGAAGGACCGGTGATCCAGGAGGCTGATGAACGTGCACTTTTAGCGGGCTGTACATTGGACAAATTATTTGATGCGATAAAGGAAGTAAAGGATGAGATCCATATTCCGATGGTATTTATGACTTATGTCAATCCAATTTTTACTTACGGAAAAGAGAAGTTTATGCAGCGATGTGTGGAATGTGGCATGGCAGGTGTGATCGTACCGGATGTTCCTTTTGAAGAAAAGGGAGAGCTTTCCGGTGTATGTAAGGAATATGGGATCGAACTGGTATCTCTGATTGCGCCGACCTCCCATGAAAGAATCAAAATGATTGCAAAAGAAGCGGAAGGATTTCTCTATTGCGTGTCTTCCCTTGGTGTTACCGGAGTCAGAAAGCAGATTACAACCAATATCGGTGAGATGATCGAGAAGGTAAGAGAAGTGACAGAGATTCCTTGCGCGGTAGGTTTTGGAATTGCCGAGCCGGAGCAGGCAAAGGAGATGGCATCCCTTTCCGATGGTGCGATCGTGGGATCGGCAATCGTGAAGATCGTCGCAAAGTATGGCGAGGATTGTGTGCCGTATGTGGCTGAGTATGTGAAGAAAATGAAAGCGGCTGTAGAAGAAGCCGGAAAATAAAGAGATATGGGAAATGGCTGTCCGGGTGGCAGCTATTTTGTGTGCATATAGAAAAATACTGATTTTGGCTTGGATGTATTACGAAAATTTATCTGAAGAACAGGGAGAGCATAATATTTTCTACGTCATCTTGCGAAGTCTCAAAAAAGGATTTATACTAAAAATTAGCAGAAAATCATAAGAGGAAAGAAGGAAATAAAAGATGGAAAATTTCACATTTTATGCACCGACTTATTTTGCTTTTGGTAAGGATACAGAAAATGATACCGGAAAGTATGTAAAACGTTTTGGCGGCAGTCGTGTACTGCTCCATTATGGCGGAGGTTCTGTCATTCGTTCCGGACTTTTGGATCGTGTTAAAAAATCTCTGGACGGAGAAGGGGTTTCTTATGTAGAATTAGGCGGCGTAAAGCCAAATCCGAGAAGTGGTCTTGTATATGAAGGAATCGATCTGTGCCGGAAAGAAAAAGTAGATTTTGTACTGGCAGTCGGAGGCGGAAGTACAATTGATTCCGCAAAGGCAATTGCGGCAGGTGCAGTATACGATGGAGATTTCTGGGATTATTATGAAGGAAAGCTTGTCGAGGAAGCACTTCCGATCGGAACAGTTATTACGATTTCAGCTGCAGGAAGTGAAGGATCACCGGACTCTGTTATTACAAAAGAAGAAGGAATGTTCAAAAGAGGGGCAACCGGAGAAGCATTCCGTCCGAAATTCACGATCATGAACCCGGCACTTACACAGACACTTCCGGCATATCAGACAGCTTGCGGAATTACAGATATTATGGCACATCTGTATGAGCGTTATCTGACCAATACCGAAGAAGTAGAAGTGACAGACCGTATGATCGAAGGGCTTCTTCTGACGATGATCCATGAAGGACCGAGAGTCATTGCAGACCCGGATAATTATCAGGCAAGAGCAAACATTATGTGGGCAGGTATGATGGCACACAATAATTCCTGCGGAGTAGGACGTACACAGGACTGGACAAGCCATAACATCGAGCACGAATTATCTGCATTGTATGATTGCGCGCACGGTGCAGGGCTTGCGGTTGTTATGCCGGCTGTATTTACTTATACACTGGAACACAATGTGATGCGTTTTGCACAGGCTGCAGTCCGTGTCTGGGGCTGTCAGATGGATTTTGCAGATCCAAAGAGAACGGCACTGGAAGGAATTGAGGCACTTCGAAACTTTTTAATTTCGATTGGGATGCCAAAGAATTTTGCAGAGCTTGGAGCCAAAGAAGAAGATATTGAAAAGCTGGCACATACATGCTGTTATGGAGATGTAAATACTGGTACAGTGGAAGGATTTGCAACTCTTGATCAGAAAGATGTGGAAAATATTTATAAACTGATGGTATTTTAGAAAAAGGAATATCGGAAAACAGGAAATTTGGAAGAGGGAGTGCGTGACTTAAACTCAAGTCATACACTCCCTCTTTTTGAAACGTCTATTTTCCAACAGGCTATGCATTTTCATAAATCGGTTCGAAATCATCTGCGCCGTGTCCACAGAGCGGGCAGGTGAATTCTTCCGGAAGATTGCTTCCTTTGTATACGTAATTGCAGATCTTACAGCGCCATCCGATAATCTTCTTATCCTCTTTTTTCTGTTCTGGTTTTGGCTTTACATGTGTCTGATAATCTGCGTAAGTCAGAGGCGGATTGTCACTTAAAAGTTTCGCATCGGTTACTTCAGCAATAAAAAGGGTATGTGTTCCAAGATCCTGTCTGGAAACTACCTTTGCGCTGAGAACAGAACATGTCTGCCATCCGAGGTAAGGAACTGCATTTTCATCTGCAGGTGCAGTGATATTTGCGAATTTATCAACATCTCTGCCGGACTGGAAACCGAAATGCCGGATCGTTTCAAAAGAGCAGGTCTGGTCAAGCAGGCTTAACGTAAAAATGCCGCTCTCTTTGATCAGATCACAGGTATAGTTGCTATTCAGCACAGAGATTGCGATCCGTACCGGATTATTCGCAACCTGGATGCAGGTGTTGGTAATACATCCGTTTACTACATTCCCAGAGCGTGTTGCAAGCATAAATACTCCATAAGATAAATTGTAAAGTGCTTTTTTATCCATATAACATTCCTCCTGACTTTCAAAACTTGATAATAAGAATCATTACTATAATTAAAGAATACATGATAAAAGAAAAATTGTCAATTATAAAATCAAGATTTCCGGAAAATCAGAATCACAAAAAATGTGATGATTTCTGATCCTAAGAAGGAAAGCCAGATTCCATTCAGCCCCAGAATCTGTGAGAACAGAATCGCACAGAAAGCAATTGCGATAATGCCGCGCATAACAGAACCAAGGACGGCGGGACGTGCCCGGTCGATTGCGGAAAAATAGGCAACCAGCACAATATTGATACCGGCGACTAAAAAGCCCAGGAAATAAAGCCTAAGACCAGTATGGGCGTAAGCAAGCAGCTGGAGATTATGTTCGCTGTTAAAGATACTGATAAAGGTATCCGTAAATCCGTAGATCAGTACAACGATCACAAGCTCGATCAGAAGTGCTGCAGCAAGAGACCAGTTGAGAAATTTACGGACTAGATCATGTTCACCCTTTCCATAACTCTGGCTGATCAGCGGCTGTGCACCCTGGGCAAGTCCGTTTAGGATCGCCATTGCGACCAGTGAAATATTTGCAACTACGCCGTAGGCTGCGATCCCGATATTTCCCGCAATGCGCAGAATCAGCATGTTAAATATAATCGTAATGACAGCGGAAGAAATTTCAGCAAAAAATGCAGAAACACCAAGCTGGCAGCATCTGATGATCCGGCGAAGAGAGGGTTTGCGCCAGTGAAACTCTACATGGTTATTCTTTCCAAGATAATGTGTCGAACATACCAGCATCGTCACAACCGGTGAAAGAGCGGTTGCAAGTGCAGCCCCCAGAAATCCAAGATTCAAAGGGAACATGAAAATATAGTCAAATAAAATATTAAAGAAGCTTCCGGAAATGGAACCGATCATGGCGATAGAGGTCGCATGGTCATTCCTCGCAAATGCCGTGAAGGTATAGTTTGACATAAAAAACGGGGTAAATAGCAGGACGATACGCATATAATTACGTCCAAGCCGGATGAGCCCGGCATCTGCCCCTAAAAGTGCAAGTGCTTTATGCGGAATGAAGATTCCGGTGAGCATAAAAGGAATGCTGCATATGAGACACCAGAAGATGGACTGGGTAAAATAGTAGTCCGAAGGTGAACCTTTGGCTGTGCTGATATTGTATCGTGTGGCGGAGCCGATTCCGATCATCGAACCGATTGCGAAGACCAGACCGAACACCGGCAGGATCAGATTCAGGGCAGCAAGTCCATCTGCACCGCATTTGTAAGAGATAAAAAAGGTATCTGCCAGAATGTAGACGGAGACACCGATCATTCCGGAAATACTCTGGGAAATGTATTTTAAAAATTTATGAAACATGTTTTTGAATTCCTCGTCTTTCTTAAAGCCAGATTAAATGAAATAACCATCTGTACCAGCCTGGTAATAAGCGGACTTTGATATCTCCATATAAGAATAGCATAAACATACTGGTTTGTCGAAAAAATAATCTTGCAATTACTGCGTTACCGTGCTATAGTAAGTTTTGTAAAACCAAATAATGCTTCAGGGCGGGGCGAAATTCCCCACCGGCGGTAAAGCCCGCGAGCCGTAAGGTATGAACTGGTGAGATTCCAGTGCCGACAGTAAAGTCTGGATGGAAGAAGTTGAATCGTTACTGATAAAAGCGGTTTCTATCATATATGCAGGAATAAAAAGTAAAACGCTCTGGAATGGGAATCATTCCAGAGTTTTTATTTTCCGGAAAATAAAATGCCGAGGCCGGATTCGATGAGAAAATGGTATTTCCGAGAAGTATGACAGAGCGTACAGCGATATAACTGAGAAAGAAAGCCCTGACAGGTAAGAGAATCTGTCAGGGCTTTTCCTATATGCCAAAGCACATTTTTGAAAAGAGACTTATCCGGCAACATATCTAAAATGTTTAGCAGAGTACATTTACCGGAGAACGTTTCCGGGAGAGATGAGAAAGGAGAAAAAATGACAGATGAATTTTACATGCGCCGTGCAATTGAACTGGCAAAAAAAGGACGTGGATGGACAAATCCAAACCCGATGGTTGGTGCCGTGATCGTAAAGGACGGAAGCATTATCGGGGAAGGATATCACGAAAAATGTGGTGAGCTTCATGCAGAACGGAACGCAATCGCATCCCTGACAGAAAGCGCCGAGGGAGCAACACTTTATGTGACGCTGGAGCCGTGCTGCCATTATGGGAAGACACCACCATGTACGGAAGCGATTCTGGAACAGAAGATTGCACGGGTTGTGATCGGATCGAGAGATCCGAATCCGAAAGTGTCCGGCAAAGGAGCAAAGATTTTACGCGAGGCAGGCGTCCAGGTGGAAGAGGATTTCCTGCGCGAAGAATGTGATGCGTTAAATCCGGTCTTTTTCCACTATATCACAACAGGGCTGCCCTATGTGGTGATGAAATACGCAATGACGGCAGACGGAAAGATTGCGACAAAAACAGGAGCATCAAAATGGATATCCGGTGAGGAAGCAAGAAGTCTGGTACATGAGATGCGCCATGACTATATGGCGATCATGGCAGGAATCGGAACGGTTCTGGCAGATGATCCGATGCTGAATGTGCGTCTGGAGGGAAAGAAAAGTCCGGTCAGAATTATCTGTGACAGTATGCTCAGGATCCCACTGGACAGTCAGATCTGCCAGACAGCAGGGAGATACCGGACGATCATTGCATATGCCGGTGAAAAGGGGAATGCGATTTGTTTAGAAGAGAAAAAACGCAGTCTGGAAAAGCTTGGAGTCGTGCTTCTCAGAGTTCCTTCGGAAAAAGGGGAGATCAATCTGCAGCTTCTGATGAGAAAGCTTGGAGAGCTGGGAATAGACAGTGTACTTATTGAAGGCGGTGGAACTTTAAATGAGGATGCCCTGCAATCCGGTATCGTAAATGAGGTGAAAGCTTTTATCGCACCGAAAATTTTTGGCGGAAGAGGCGGCAAGACTCCGGTGGAAGGCTTTGGAGTTGAGAAAGTAGACGATGCCATCAAGCTACAGCTTATGAGAATCTCGCAGGTTGGAGAAGATATTCTGGCAGAGTATAAGGTTTTGGAGGAAATGTAAATGTTTACAGGAATTGTAGAAGAAACCGGATCTATCCGGTCACTCCGACTTTCTGGATCATCCGGGAAGATTGCGATCCGGGCAAAAAAAGTACTCGGTGGAACCAGGATCGGAGACAGTATTGCGGTAAATGGTGTCTGCCTGACGGTGGTTTCCCTGGAAAAAGATGGATTTACCGCAGATGTGATGGCGGAGACGGTGCGAAGAACCAACCTCGGTGACACAAAGATCGGTGAAAAAGTGAATCTGGAACGCGCGATGGCGGCAGATGGCAGATTCGGCGGACATATCGTTGCAGGGCATATTGATGGGACCGGAATGATTGAAGAACTCAGAAAGGAAGAAAATGCAGTATGGGTAAAAATCCGGACAACGCCGGAGATTCTGGAACTGATCGTAGAAAAAGGTTCAATCTGTATTGATGGAATCAGTCTGACAGTGGCAGAAGTAAATGAAAAAAGCTTTCAGGTATCAGTCATTCCTCATACCGGAGAGGAAACCACGCTGCTGAAGAAAAAAGCTGGGGACAGGGTGAATCTGGAAAATGATATTGTAGGGAAGTATATTAAAAAGTTTCTTACACCATCGGAACCGGCTGGAAAATGTGGAGGACTTACCATGGAATTATTAGAGGAGTATGGAATTTGATGCGAAGAAATTCCGGGATTGAAATGGAGAGTACAAAGAAGAACAGGATAAAAATGAGTTATGATCGGACAGGAGGAAGTAACAAATGGAGAAACAGTATCAATACAATAGCGTAGAAGAGGCACTTGAAGAATTACGCCAGGGAAGGATCGTTCTGGTAACGGATGATCCGGACCGGGAAAATGAAGGGGATATGATCTGCGCGGCGGAATTTGCAACCCAGGAGAATATCAATTTTATGGCATGCCATGCGAAAGGGCTGATCTGCACACCGATGAGTGCAGCGCTGGCCGGACAGCTTGGGCTGCCACAGATGGTTTCTGAAAATACAGATAACCATTCGACTGCATTTACGGTATCCGTTGACCATGTGGATACGACAACGGGAATTTCAGCAGCAGAGCGCGGATATACCATGCGTAGCCTGACAGAAGAAGGAACAAAACCACAGGACCTTCGAAGACCGGGGCATGTATTTCCGCTGGTGGCAAGGCATGGAGGTGTGCTGGTAAGAAATGGTCATACCGAGGCAACGGTTGATCTGATGCGTCTTGCCGGACTGAAAGAATGTGGAATCTGCTGTGAGATCATGGAAGAGGACGGAACGATGATGCGGACAGAGAATCTCTGGAAGCTGGCGAAGAAGTACGACCTGAAATTTATTACGATTAAAGATCTGCAGGATTACTGCAGAATCCATGAAAAACATGTCGTGCGGGAAGCATGTGCAAAGATGCCAACCCAGTATGGAGAATTTCAGATCTATGGGTATGTGAATGACATTACCGGTGAACATCATGTGGCACTGGTGAAAGGTGAGATTGGTGATGGGGAAGACGTTCTGTGCCGTGTACATTCCGAGTGCCTGACCGGCGATACTTTCGGATCTCTCCGCTGCGATTGTGGAAAGCAGCTGCAGTCGGCGATGAAGCAGATTGAGAGAGAAGGAAGAGGAGTTCTTCTGTATATGCGACAGGAGGGAAGGGGAATCGGTCTGATCAACAAGCTGAAAGCGTATGAACTTCAGGAACAGGGATACGATACCGTGGAAGCCAACATCCGTCTGGGATTTGCACCGGATCTCAGGGAATACTGGGTAGGGGCTCAGATTTTATCAGATCTGGGAGTAAAATCACTCCGGCTTCTTACTAATAATCCGGAGAAGGTATATGGACTTTCCGGTTTCGGGCTTGCAATCCATGAGAGAGTACCGATTGAAATAGCACCGCAGAAATTTGATGCATTTTATATGAAGACGAAGCAGGAAAAGATGGGACATATCTTTAAAGAAATCAAATTTCAGTAAAAAGAGAATAAACAGTATTTATATATAGAATAAACATTTTAATTACAGGAGGAAAAAACATGAGACAGATCAACGTATTAGAAGGAAAAGTAGTAGCACCAGAGGGAATGAAAGTAGGAATTGTTGCTTCAAGATTTAATGAGATTATTGTCAATAAACTACTTGGTGGTGCGGTAGACGGGCTGGTACGCCATGGCGTGGAGGATGAAAACATAACGGCAGCATGGGTACCGGGAGCATTTGAGATTCCGACAGCAGCTTCTAAAATGGCTGCATCCGGAAAGTATGATGCAGTGATCTGTGTGGGAGCAGTGATCCGTGGAGACACAACGCATTATGATTATGTCTGCAATGAGGTATCCAAAGGGATCGCACAGGTCGGACTTGCAACCGGAGTGCCGGTATTATTTGGTGTGATCACGACTGAAAATATCGAACAGGCAATTTCAAGAGCCGGAAGTAAAGGTGGAAATAAGGGATATGACTGTGCACTTTCTGCAATCGAAATGGTAAATCTTCTGAGACAGATGTAATTTCCGGCTGACGGTTACAAAAAGAATCCCGTTTTCCGGCAGAAAAAGGGCAGATGCCGGGATTTACTGGACATTTATGCAGGAAAAAGGTATCCTATCTGATAGGAGAAATCTGTAAAAGAAATAGTAAAGTTTCATTTCAGAGATAATGAAGGAGGAAATGAATTATGTATACAGCATCATCTGAGAGATATGATACCATGGTATATAACCGTTGTGGGAAAAGCGGGCTTTTGCTGCCGGCAGTTTCTTTAGGACTCTGGCACAATTTTGGAACCAATGCGGATCCGGAGAATATGAAGGCAATGTTGAGGACAGCATTTGATCTGGGAATCACCCATTTCGATCTTGCGAATAACTATGGACCGGAATACGGAAGTGCTGAGACGAATTTTGGGAAGATTTTAAAAGAAGACTTTGCACCATACAGGGATGAGATGATCATCAGTACCAAGGCAGGCTATGATATGTGGCCGGGACCTTACGGGAACTGGGGAAGCAGGAAGTATCTGCTAGCAAGCCTTGACCAGAGCCTGAAGAGAATGGGGCTGGATTATGTAGATATCTTCTATCATCACAGAATGGATCCGAATACCCCACTGGAAGAAACGATGGGGGCACTCGATTCCATCGTAAAGAGTGGGAAGGCACTTTATGTCGGAATTTCTAACTATGATGGTCCGACAATGGTACGTGCAGCGGAGATTCTGGAAGATCTGAAATGTCCGTTTGTCATTAACCAGAACCGGTATTCCATTTTTGACCGGACGATTGAACAGAACGGCTTGAAAAAGACGGCGAACCAGATGGGAAAAGGAATCATTGCATTTAGTCCGCTGGCACAGGGACTTCTGACAGATAAATATCTGCACGGAATACCGTCAGACAGCCGGATTGCTGTGGATGGAAGATTTCTACATGCCGATGCATTGACGAAAGAAAAGCTTGCGCAGATCGAGGCTCTGAATAAGATGGCAGGTGAGAGAGGACAGTCTCTTGCACAGATGGCACTGAGCTGGATCCTGAAAGATGAGGATGTGACCAGTGTGCTGATCGGAGCGTCCAGACCGGAGCAGATCATTCAGAATGTGGAGATTGTGCAGAATACGAAGTTCACCCGGGAAGAACTGAAAAAGATCGATCAGATCAGCAGGGGCGATCTGTAAGTGAAACCTGCGCGAAGAAATTATTTGCAAAGGACGCAAAGAAAATATTGAATAAATGATTGACAGGAAGCAGCCATTGTGTTAATATAGTCCATGGTTGCTTCAGCAATCAACAATTTCATATAGGGGATTGGTCAAATGGTATGACAGGAGTCTCCAAAACTCTTAGCGGCAGTTCGATTCTGTCATCCCCTGTAACTTGAAGGACTCAGTTTGAGTCCTTTTTTTATATCTAATGGACCAAGTGCGGAATAGTGATAGCGCAAGTCCAAATCAACTCTTCATTTCCAAAAACAAAATAACCATCCCACCATATACATATTCGACATAGTCACTATACATAGTGCATAAAAATGAAAGAAAATAATTGTAAAAAATGCCAAAAATTCAACTGTACGAAAGCACAAAATCCGTCAAAAAAGAATCTCGAATGCTACAAACTAAAAAAAGTGTCAAAAAATAGAAGTAAAAACAGCTAAAGAAAATAAAAGAAAAATAGATGAAGATGGTGAAAATAGATAAAAAAATTGGTTTTTTTACTGTACAATCTACAAAAGCTGAAAATATTGACAAAGAAAAAGTGTGAGCGTAATATAAGCATGACTTTTAGAGGACACTCTAAAAAGTACTCTAAAATAAGAATAAATAAAACGAAAGGGAGGGAGCGATACGGAACATTTAACAGAGACTCTGTTAGAAGAGCTGAACTGCGAGACGGTGTTTACGATCCCGATATTCGGCGGAATACCGGTAAAAGAGTCGGTCGTAGTTACCTGGATCATCATGGCAGTGCTTGTGATAGCATCCATTATCCTGGTAAGAAACTTAAAGGTTGAGAATCCCGGAAAAGTGCAGTT